>Ga0256405_10000185_pt1 | contig 205278 bp, 253 predicted proteins | sample RumenRJG_02DNA_FD_189096 | JGI IMG/M metagenome (GOLD analysis project Ga0256405, IMG submission 189096) | Bovine rumen microbial communities from Lethbridge, Alberta, Canada - RJG_02 | ecosystem: Host-associated > Mammals > Digestive system > Stomach > Rumen | place: Canada: Alberta...
AAAAAAATAGTTGAATAAAGCTATAACCTGTAATAGAAGTAAGCTGGTTAATGCTATATAACAAGACTCCATAAGAAGAATAAAATGAGTATATAGGTAATATAGAACCCTATGCCATAAATAATAAGCAAGCATAGTAAAAAGGATAATAAGATATACAGAAAATGAGATATAGATGGAGGATAAATAACCATAACCAGAATGAATAAATATATAGTAAATGGATAATCCTCTCCCAATAGGTCAAAGAGATAAAAGTATATAGGGGCGAAATTGACATAGTGTTTCTACTCTACTCAGTTTTTATTTCATAAATGCAGGATATTTATATTTTAGATGTTTACTTAATGAAATTTTGATACGACAAGAAGAGAGGACATAATCCTCTCTACAAAAAGTATTCAGTTATTCATTCAGACTGGAACTAAAATAGATTCCTCATTATTTTCAACTGAGTATTTATTTGTATTCACTATTGTATAATTGATAATATTCTTATTTTTATGCGCCAAAATAGACTTGATTAACTTACAAAGTTTATCAAGTATTTTCTTAACAGTATTATGAGAAATATTCAGTTCTTTAGCAATTCTATAATTAGAATATCCTTTTAAGTGTAACCTTAATATAGCGCAGTTTCTCTGCACTTTTTTAGTGTTTTTCTTCTTTTTGTTTTTCTTATTATCTTTCTTATATAAGTAAGCAAAACCTAGCAAATTATCAATGGTTTCATCTTTATACTTGTAATGCTTTCTCTGATCGCATTTAACGACCTTATATACGTCAGAATAGCTTAAAGGCATAGCAAACAGCTGATTAAACTCTAAAGCCATTCTGAGGGCATCTACGCCCATAGAGACGTATTCTACGGTAGCAAGATGCAATAAAATATCTCTTTTACCAGCTCCTGCTTCACTTAAAGCCAAAGATTTGTACAGTTCAAGTCTTTCATTGCTATATTCAATCTTATATTCTTTATTAGGCTTAACGTGAGGCTTAATGGTTTTAGGGTTTCTTTTTGAAGAAGATTTTTTGACAGTTACCTTCTCTTCTCCAATAGTACATAAGATATCATTTAGTGTACGGGAATGATCATTAGTATATATAACTTCAACTTCTTTTAACGCACTAAAATTAAAGGAGCCAGGTAATCTAAACATACCCTCTAATCTATTTGATGCTATTCTATCCAATTCGAGATATGATTCTATCTCAGTAAGAAAATTCTCATATACACTAATAAGTTTATCTTTAGCTATATTTACTTTCCAACGAAGAGTTTTATAAACCTCATCAAAATTAAACCATAGCTGTAGTCCTCTTCCGGTAAATACAGCCTGGCTTGGTTTAATGATGTCTCGAGCTTTAATTTCATTTAATACATACTCACATTCAGCTTTAATATTAGAACCTTCATCATGGCAATCAAGATCCAATACAATTGTTCTATATGTAAAGGTATCTTCAGCACATGCTTTAGGAAGGTTGCAGAAAGGATTCCTAGTTTTGCTATTTTGTTCAGCATAAACCTTATCTAGTTCTAAATCTAACTTTTTAGTATTCCAACCTTTATTCTCATAATATCTAATCTTTGCTTTTAATTCTTTTTCTTTCCAGGAATTTTCATAAGTCTGGGGCTTGCAGCAATATTTGTATCGTTCTTCTTTAGGCATACTAAAATAAGCCTTAGCAGAAACATAATTTCCTCTAAGTCTTTGTGGGTAAATGTATAAGTTATATTTATACTTTTTAGCCCATGCAATCAATCCTGGGCCTTTTTTAGATGGATATAACGATGATTTTAATTCTATAGATGGTATGTGGAAAGTAAAAACTTTTCGAGATTCCACTTCTTCTATATATGAATGGATATCAAAAGAATAGTTTCTTTTGACAATTTTGAAATCTTCCTCTATAATAACAGCAGGAAGTGCTTTGATTATTAGCATTTCTGATTTTGTACTTTTAAAACTAACTCCGGTATTAATATCTGCCACTTCCTTTCTGCAAGCAATGGATAGGTTTTTAGTGAGCATAAAAACTAAGTGTTTGTTACGTCACGATTTTTAATCAAGTGATTTTGTAATCCTCAAAGGTTACATAAGAAATATGACAGAAACGAAATGTATGACAGATATTTTTACATAAAAAAGCCATAGAATATTTCTATGGCTTTTTATTATATTCTTGATATTCAATTTTGATTTGTAAAATATTTGTACAATTAATTGTATTGGCTTATGAAGTGTTAATCTTCTTTGACAATATAATAGGCTTCGTTATCAATATAAATTGGCTTATCTTCCGGTTTTAAGCTTGGAAACAAATCGGTAAAAGTTGCGTTTGTTTCATAATCTTTTTCATCCCAAGATGTTGATTTTGTTTCACTTTTCCAGGCTTCAAGTTTTGAAATTAATTCGTCTTCGCTCAAATTATCTGTTTCTGATATATGAAAAATCATATCACTCGGCATTTCGTGAATCATCCCACCCAATGTCTTGAATTCTTCGAAATTATAGAAATGGAACGGTTCTCCCTTAACCCATGTTTTTAAACACTTACGTCCATTGGCATCTTTATTAACCTCGAAATCTTCACCTGGATAAACAGCAATCTTTACTTCTCCATCTACAAATACGAACCTATAAGAAAATGAATCGTCTTTCATGGCTTCATTTTCGTTTTTATAGGAAAATGGTGATGGAATTTCAATGCAAAGAAAATCACGTTCAGTTCCTTTATGAATACATTCATACTTTTCTGGCGTGAACGTTCCACTTAACATATATCTGTATTTCATATAAAAATTCCTCCTTGTATGATTTTTATAAGATGTCTTTCACTGACATCTTTAATTCATTAATCGCAGTGCTTCAGCTGCAAGTTTTGAACGTACACAATCCTTTTCTGAGAAATTGATCTGGGCACATAATGGCGAATCTTTCATCTTTTCAGATATATAAGTTAATCCATTATTTCTCTTATTTAGAATAGGATTATCAATTTGAGATGGATCTCCACAAACGACTATTTTGGTACCCTCACCGGTTCTAGTTACAATATCCTTTATTTGTGTGATGGTTGAATTTTGCATTTCATCACAAATAAGGAAACTATTAGATATAGAACGTCCTCTCATGTAAGCTAAAGGTGCTACTTGTATAGCTCCAGACGCAAATAAATCTTCAATTTGTACTGCTATTTCATCATTCATTTCATTGCCTTTACCTCTAATAATAGCTTCCAGGTTATCATAGAATGGTGCTAGTAAAGGTTCCATCTTTTCTTCTAGTGAGCCAGGTAAATATCCGAATTGCTCATCTGATGTAATATTATTTCTAGTAATAAGTACCTTGTTAAACATCTTTCTTTCATCAAAGACCTGATCCAGGCCAGCAGCTAATGATAGGAAGGTTTTTGCAGTTCCAGCTTTACCTCGTAGGATTACAAGCGGAATTTCTTCAGCAGGGGCTAATAAGGCATATAGGGCAAACGTCTGCGCAGCATTTTTAGCCTTAACTCCATATGGAGTAAGTTTACTTTTGTCTATAAGCTCAATCGTATTATTTCTATAAATAGCTAAAGCACTATTATTAAGATATTTTAATACCAGGAATTCATTTGAATAAAATAGATGATTAAGTGCTTCATTATCTTCATCTGTAAAATCAAAAATACTAATAGATTTATTTCTATACAAATAGTCTACAAGATTGAAGCTAAGATTTGATACATCTATCTCACTATATAGGCTCGTTACCTCTTCTGGTATTTTACCATTTCTATATATTTCAGAATTGATTTTAGATAGACTAGCTTTAATTCTCATTCCAGTATCATTAGTGACTAGAGTTAGATCAGAAATGTCTTTAAAAAAGGCTTTTATTTCCTCTATAATATTTTCATCTGGGGATTTATTAACATTATATTTAGATTCTTTTAAAAGATATAATTTGCCTCCTCTAGGAAGTTTGCCATACTCTTTTCCTATATCAGCCTGGAAAGCTTCAATAAGATTTAAACTCTTTCTAGCATTTCTTCCACGTTCAGATTTTTCGGCTTTAATTTTATCTAATTCATTTAATACTGTATAAGGAATATAAATATTATTATTCTTAAAATTAATAAGTGATTTTGGATCTGAAATTAAGATATTCGTATCGAGAACATAATTAGAAATTTGTTTACTATTTCTATCTTCGACAACATCATCGGCAAAGACATCTTCGATAGATTTTTTAAGTTCATGGTTATCGTTAGTATCATTTAATACTTTGTCTACAACCATTTGTCTTGAGACTGACATGATATTATTTGATTCTACAAATAAATCTCTGTCCTCTTTGCTCTCAAAAGAACCTTGTAAGAGGTCATCTGTAATTAAAGTTTTTGGAAGTACATTTTTACTAGTTTTTCCCATATTTTTCCTTTCCTCATCCTATAAGAGCCATTATTGATCTTATTAAAAATACTAAAGTTGCAAGTATAAAAATAAAGAGGGCGATTAGATTTGTCGCATACGCCCTCATGACTAATTGTTCTTGCTTCTTTAATATTCTATACGTAATAATTCCTTCAATAAGTAGGAAAAGTAGCGACATTAGAATATTATAGCCCATTACTTATTCTCCTTCTTTTACCAGCTTATGTGCAGGATTATCAGATGTGCTAGTGTCTGTTACCTCTGTAATAGGTGTGTATAATGTCCACTTTCCATCTTTAGATTTAATAAGTTTGATCTTGTCGTTTTTAACAACCTTGAGATCGTTTTCGTCTGAATTAATAACATGTGAATTATTAGTTCCTACTTCAACAATAGTAATATCATAACCTTTAAGTCCTACAGAAGTATAATTAGGAACAACCTGCTTGATTTCAGCCTTGCCATTTGTAGCTTCTTTTAGGTATTTAAGTGTTTTAGCTTGTGCCTGGTCCTGCGCTCTAAATACGTAGAAAATTCCACCACCTAGCGTAACACCAAGAACTAGAATAGCAAATAAATACTGTAATGGTTTCTGTTTAGACAAACCATTTGAGGCTAGAGCTGATGCTCCAAAAATTGCTATAGCTAAAAGTGTTATTAAGATAATTATTTCTCTTGTAGATAAAATAGATAACATAATTACTCTCCTTCAGTTTCAGTTGCAGGGTTATTAGTTTCTGTATCTGATGATTCTGTTTCATTAGTTTCATCAGTTTCTTCAGTTTCTTCGGTATTATCAGTTTCTGATACATTCGGATCTTTCTTATTATCTTCTACTGTAATACTTTCTTCGTTAGAGTTTTGCTTTGTAAAGTCCTTGTCTGTTGTATATAAAACATTATTTAATCCTTTTTTAGAGATACTTACAGGTACAAAAACATCAATATCATCATAGCTCTTAAATTTCATACTAAATTTAAAGAATGATGGAATAATTTTATTTGTTTTCTTATTAATATGTTTAAAACTATCTTTATTGTTTACTACTTCTATCTTGTTGATATTACCTTTTCTATCTGTGAAAAGGTTCATTGTGAGATATATATTTTTACCATTTTTTCTGTAAAAGTTTTCGGTTTTAGATTTAAGCAGTTTTGTATTAGTTTCAAATACATTTCCGATAATAGCTTTTATAGAATCATATGGTAGATCGCAGCTGATTACATAATGATTAAAATCTTTCTTCAAACATTTAACGTTTTTGATATTCTTATTTGTAATGATTTCATTACTATCTGAATTAGGATCAATTTCTTCGAATTTAGTATCTGGATCATTTTCAGCACTAATTGGTTCGTAAACATTTACTCCCCAGGTTTTATCTTTTTGATAAAACAGAACATTTCGATCATAATTTTCAATATATCCTTCTTTAATCTTGCTGCCAGATTTAATTTTTAATCGATCAGTATCTTTATCTCTGGTATCTTCAAGAGTGATTTTTGATTTTGTCCCCTTGTATTTTTCTTCAAAAGATACATCAATTTTTGTGGGATATACATTGCCTTTCGTTGTTACATTAGTAAGAACTTTTCTAACAGAAGGTGGTTTTACAAATATATAGGTTCCAATTCCAGCAATTAAAACTATAACAGACAATACTCCCAATACTTTGACTTTGGTACTTAAACTTTTGATAGTACCTTTAGGATTTGACGAAAACTTTTTAAAAAAAGAATCTTTGGTTTCTCTTCGAATCATAAAATAGTCCTTTCGTAAATATTTCTATATAAAATATGACAGATTGCAGCAGATATTAACAAAAAAAGAAGAGCTTATTCGCTCTTCTTAAATAATTTTTTATAACTCTCGTTAATAATATGTGTTACTTCGTTAACTATTCTGATAGCACTATTTTTATTTGATACGATAGATTTGCTTAAATCTAACTGCTCTGCATGGACTATATCCCCACGGTTTAAAGTAAGATAATTAAATATCTCCTCAGATATATCTTTAAAATCATTGTTCTGTATTTTGATTATGATATCATCTGTTAATTTCCCTTTGTAAAAGATTTTCCAGAAGTTTTTTCCTACGATAATATCTTCGTCTAAGAATAACCATTTTAAATATCCTTCTAGGGCCTTTAAAGCGGGTAAAATTACGCAGGAGTAATCATCTAGTATTAAGTCTGCGTTGATTAGAACTTCAGCCGGTGTGAGCATTTTAATGATGGATATGTCCAGGTCTAAATAACAGTCGGGTAATTTCGTCTTTAATATTTCCCGTACTTCTTTTACTTTTAAATTTGTCTGTAAAGTAGAATTATATTTATTGATTAATTCTTCTAAAGTAAAGTCTTCCCATTCAGTCATAAGAATTAGTATTTCAGCGAATATATAAACTGGCTTGCCTTGAATATTAAGAATTCGTTTCTCTTTGTTGTATTTTAGGTATAAATAATCGCCATAACTACTTTGTACTAAATAGTTTATTGGCGTATTATTCTTTAAGGTTAATAAAAGTCTTGAATTAGATTTTAAGGTTTCTATTAACAAATTAAATTTTTCTATTTTAATATTAGATGAAGTATATGTTTTACTTCTGATATTAGAAGGGTAAGCTAATTTGCTTTCTATAAGTTCTTTTAGTTTTTTAGATTCAATACTATCATCAGCAATAATAGCTGTAGTTTTGTTTTTGAACACAAAATGAAGATAATGCTTTTTCTTATTAACAAAAAAGATGATACTAGTTTTATTAATATTCTGGAAAAGATTTGTGCAAGAAAAAGTTTTTCCGAATAATTCTTTCCCAGAAGACTCTGTTAAAAAATGTATCTCTGGCTTTTCTATATAATAATACATAATTACTCCAAAAAAATAACAGCATTACATTATTGTAATACTGTTATTCTAACAGAATATATTTTATTCTGCGATAAAAATTATATTTTTTGTAACTATTCCATCTGGCTTACCATTCTTAATTACTATAGTATTTTGATCGCCTTTTTCGACTTTCCATTTTGCACTAATTCCTGGTACAGGAACTTTTTCGTTTTCTTCGCAAGTGTATTTTTTAACCACTCGATTGTCTTTAGATTTATATGTTACTGTATATAATTCTTTTTCTTTTTCCTGGTCAAGTAAAGCTACTTTTTTAACTGTAATGTTTCCTATTTGACCATTAGGATGCGTAAATCTTTCTTTTACGACTACAGCTATAATACCTTTATCTGCGTCTACATTTCCGGCAATTTGAAGTCTGAAATTAGGATCTGATTCCTTTTTTGTTACTTCTACCTTTTTACCATTATCTTTAGTAAAACTCTGCTCTTTAGTACCAGATAAAGATAGATTCTTTATTAGAATCTCAGAAAAGTTTGTAATTAGAGATTCGTTATCGTTTATCGAGTATTCTCCGTCCAACACTAGCTGGCTTAAACTTGTGTCTACAGCCTTTTGTAATGCTTTCTCAGCTTCGTTTTCTCGAATATCACGATTAAATACGGTCATCAATATCATTACTGATAATACAATAATGATAAATCCGATAAAGGCTTTATATATAATCTTCATAAACTATCCTCTTTTCGTTATTCGTGAACGCCCACATATAATGTTCTGGTAGTCTTTGTGTTATTAGTGCCTAATACTGTTAATCGAACAGTATATAATCCTTCGGAGTTAAAAGTAATTGTTTTATCTACTGAATTTACTGTTGATTTGAATACATCCATTTTCTTATCTTTTTCAGTTTTATCTACAGAAATGATATTTACTTTATTTATATTTGAACCTTTAATAAATCCAGTACCATCAGATTTATAATAACTATATGTTTGGTTAACGATAATATCATCATTAACCTTAAAATCTACTACAGTCTTATGGCTTTCTGCCTTTGCAGCATCGGTAGATTCTTTAGTTGACATATCTGTTTTTTTAACTCCAGCACTAATTTCCTGACCAGAAATTGTCGTGATAGATAAATTTCCAATATTGCTTATAGCAAAAATAATTACAATGGCGGTCATAGCTGCTATTATTGCTCCACCATATTGATCAAAAAATGTTTTCATAAAAAACCTCTTAGCCTATTAACGATAAAAACTGTCTAAATAGATCAGATAAAGGATTATTTGGTTGCATCATTAGAAAAACTACGCCTAAAAAGATGGTAAAACCAATTAAACCTAAAGCTAATCCACCGTTTTCCTCAATGATTCGCTTCATAACTTAAATTACCTCTTCTAAATTAAAAACTTGATAATTGAACTAGTGTAGAACCCAAAAAGCCAATCGCAACTATACCTATAACGATAGCTAAAATCGTTCCACCATATTCAGATAAAAAATGTGGCATGGTATATCACTCCTTATCTAATACTCGTAGTAATTTCATGTGTTTCATTAATGCTCAATAGCTTAATCTGATATTTATACTCAAGTGTTGCGCTACCATACATATGATCTCCATCATTTGTACGACTCATCTTATTGACGGTTAATTTATAACCATTTTTATCAGCTTCGTCTTTCTGGGCAGAAATTACCTCATCTGCAAAATTAGAATTTTCGATCTCAGTTACATATTTATCTAATGATGCTCTTGCGTTACGTGTAGCAATAGATGATGTAACTAATCCTGTACCAACGAAAACAAGAAGTAAGATAAGAATTACAGTTACAAAACCTTTAATTATGTTTTCCATAAAACGCTCCTTAATTAAAAAATTATATTTTTATCACTATTATGAATATGACAGATTAGACCGTGCATAACCATGTATAAAAAGAAAAAGGACGTTAAAAACGTCCTTTTTAAGTTTACAGATTGTCAAATTTATCCAATCCATGTAATCTTTTCATCTTCTTATACATTCTTAGATATTCAATAGGTTCTGTTTTGATATTGCACATACCGAAATATATATCTAAATTTCCGTTCTTAAAATCATCAACGAGTGTTTTTAATTTAAAAACGTTATTTCTATAAATTTCTGTATGATCTAAATTGCAACTCTCTAAAAATAGAAGATGTTTGTACAATTTCCCATAATCCTTTAAAGCTTGTTTAATAACCACGATTGAAAGATTAACTAACCCCGTTGAATCAAAAGTTGTAATTTCTTTCATCAAATATTACCTCTTTTCTAGTATGGATGGCATTTATCTTTAAGTACAGTAAACTTAATACCGTATTTTTCAGATAAAGTCTTTAATTCAGCTCCAAAAGCTTTAAGAGAAGCGCTGTTACCATCTAATGAAATTTCCATATGGTAATTAGGAGTAGAACTCTTTTTAAGTTCTTCCATCTTTTTCTTTTCAGCTTCTTCTTTTTCTTTTTTTAAGAGTGCTTCTTTTTCAAGCTGCTCTTTAAGTTCCTTAGCTTTTGCTTCTGCTTCAAGACGAGCTTTTTCAGCCTCTTCACGTTTTCTCTGTTCTTCGGCAAGTCGAAGAGCTTCCTTTTCTTTAGCCTGGGCCTTAATTCGCTCTTCATCTTCTTTTCGCTTGTTAACAGCAGCCATCATTTCTACACTGAAACCATTAACATCCAAAGTATCATCAGACATATACTTGTTTTTCAACATTGCAAAATCTGATTCATTGAATTTCTGCTCTACGATTGTATTTGCAGTAGAAAGCACAATCTTGATCTGATTATCGAGATTATCAACCTTATCCTGGGCAGCCTTAAATTCAATTCCCTGGGCCTTAATGTCTTCCTTGATTGCTTTCTTTGTAGTTGTAAGATTAGTAAAGAAATCTCTTTCTACAAAACGAGACTTGTACTCATCTCTCAATCCTAATTCTTCAGATACTTCAGTAATGCAACTTCTAGCATACTCAAGCTTTTCCTGACGAATCTTTTCATCATACTGGTCTGTCTGTAGAAGAATAGTTTCTTTTGCTTCGGAAAGAATGTTTTCAATTTCTTTACAGTTTGCATCAAACTCTTTAATAGGCTTTTCAAGTTCCTTTTTGATTGTTTTTCTGAACTTTTCAATATCAAGAATTGTTCCACCAATCTTCTTTGCATCAGCTTTAGAACTCTTATAATTATCTTCTGTAATTACAATGTTCTTGTAGGTTTCTACATATTCCAAAGCTTCCTTTTTAGCCTTTTCAAAGTCGCATACAACAGATGGGACTGTGGTTTTTGCATTTGTAATATCTAAAATTTCGTTGTTCATGAGTTTCTCCTTTCATACTTTAAAAATATCAATTTTAATATGAAAGATTTTTAAGATAAAAATGAAGGGCTAAAAAGCCCTTCATTTAATATATTTTTATGGCGTTTAGTTAAAACATTTTTCACGAGTCAATTTATTTAATTCTTCAAGTACATCTGCATGTGAATTAAGGTATTCTTTCACGTTTTCTCTTCCCTGGAATCTTTCTCCATTAGGTAATGTAAACCAAGCACCACTTTTTTCAATGATATCGTAATCGCATGCTAGATCAACAAGTTCTCCAGTAGTATCAATACCTTTGCCAAAAGTTATTTCTACTTGTGCTTTTCTAAAAGGTGGAGCTACCTTATTCTTTACTGTTTTAATAGTTACTTCATTAGAAACAAGTTCTCCATCTTTCTTAATACTTCCAGTTCGTCTAATATCCAAACGTACAGAAGAGTAAAATTTAAGTGCACGACCTCCACAAGTTGTTTCTGGATTTCCAAACATAATTCCTACTTTTTCTCGAAGCTGATTAATGAAAATAACTGTACAACGAGTCTTAGAAACTATAGCTGTAAGTTTTCTTAATGCCTGAGACATAAGCCTTGCCTGGAGTCCAACATGCGCATCACCCATATCTCCATCAATTTCAGCTTTAGGAACGAGCGCAGCTACGGAATCTACTACAATAAGATCTACTGCTCCAGAACGAACCAGCATTTCTGCGATTTCTAATGCCTGTTCTCCGCAGTCTGGCTGAGAAATATAAAGATTATCAGTATCTACACCAATATTTTTAGCATAGACAGGATCAAGTGCGTGTTCTGCGTCAATAAAAGCTGCAACTCCACCAGTTTTTTGTACCTCAGCTACACAATGTAAGGCGATAGTTGTTTTACCACTACTTTCTGGACCGAACATTTCAATAATTCTACCCCTCGGAATTCCACCAACGCCTAAAGCAACATCAAGAGCAAGAGAACCAGATGAAAAAGTTTCTACATTCATATCTGTAGAATCTCCAAGCATCATGATTGCACCTTTGCCATACTGCTTATTGATTTGCTCAATAGCGGTGTTTAAAACTTTTTCTTTATCTTTGTTCATAAAATACCTCACTTAGGTTTTTGACTACATATTTAATATGACTTGAAGAAAGCGTTTTTCATTGTTTTTAGTAATAAAAAAAGTGCTAATAATAGCACTTTTTATATGTATTTAATTTTCTTTTTTATTTCTTGAATCTCCTTCAATTGTTTCTTTAACGTAGTAATATTTTTGGCATCCTCTTTGGTCTTTGCTTCTTTGAAATTAGCTATTAGTTCCTTTACTTCTTTTTCTTTACTATTTGCTGCATCTTTTACAATATTTTTGTATACTTTAGGAGATTCGCAGTACAAATTTTGAAGACTAATAGGGTTTCTAACTGGAGTACCATATTCTACAGTAAAGAATTTGTTTTCTTTTTTTACAGCCGGTTTTTGATTGATAAAATCCATGAAATTATTGTATGTAGGTTTTTCATCTAGGCTATTAGAATTAAGTGTGAATATTTTCTTCTGTTTATTAGTTTTATTTACAAAAGAAATGTCATCATAAGCTATATTCTCTAGCTGATTGAAGCATAATCCAATGGTTTCTAGCTCTTTAATGTTTAATAGCTTGCTTGAACTAATTCCATTTTCATACATTTTACTAGCTTCTTTACCACCAGCAATAAATTCAAGAATTTTAGGATAGTCACTAACAATATCCCAGCCCATCTTATCGGCTACCATTTCAGCTAAAGATACTGTTTTGCCACATACAAAACAATGCATTCCCTTAAAAACAGTTCCATCGCTTCTTTGATGTACGATAAGACTTGTACCAGATGAGTTATGATCATTATGATATATACAAAGAAGATTGCAATGATTACCATTTGGCTCTAATTTTTTAGAATTATACTCATCTAAAGTAAATCCTGCTCTCTGTAATACATCTAACATATCACAATTAGCAATAATACTATTACTATCTAACATTTGTAAGCTCTCCTTTCATACTTAAAATTCTATTTTAAATATGAATTATTTTTAGAAAAAAATAACTACCAACAAAAGTCGGTAGCTATTTTTATATTCAATATTAAATTTTCCATAACAAGTTTTCGTTTTCTGCACTATCTTCAATTCTCTGAATAGAGATTCTGGAATTAGCAGCAGTGTTTTTAATGCTCTTAGGCGTATCTTTCTTAAGTGCCTGTCTTACACATGGCAAGTTTCTAATATGTTTCTCAACTTCATTATAAAGAGCATTTACTTTTTCCTTAGTAATGAACTCTCTATTATTATCCTGGACAATGAGATATTCATAACCAGCATCCTTTACAAGCTGTAGAAATTCTGGATCCTTGCCAATTTTATCAGCATTATATTTCATGTCAGGTGTATTTAGGATACTGTTTTTGGCCATAAGAAGAAATCTTTCATAAGGAAGAAGGCTCTGTAAAATACTATTTAAAAATTCATTCTGCTCTTTCTTAAAAAATTCTTCTTCGGGATTTCCAAAACTAGATGTTTTATCTAGTGTTGTCGTATCCAATTCCTCAATCTGAGTAAATCTTTCAGCTTCAAGTGCGCCTTCGATCTGTGCGGTAGTTAATCCAGTTTCTTCCTGGAGCATCTTAACAGTAATATCTTCTCGGTCAATTCCCTGCTTTTCATAAGCATCAAAGATTTTATGTAATCTAGGAATAATTTCGTTATGATACTGAGATAGATTTAATTTCTGTCTAACTGCTCTTGTGCCACCGTGGAGACTATGTAAATTTGTAAAAGTAGTAATTGCATGTTTGCCATCATACTTTCTAAAATTGTTGATATTCTCCATGATAGCTTCTGATACAATATCTGCGCCCCACTCACTATCGTTACTTGAGGACATATAATTGCTGAACTTCTTTAGGCAAAAACCATTGATATAAGCACCTACCTGATCATAAAAAATAGTGTTAATTGCGGTGATAAGTTCAGGATCCTGTGAAGATACATCTTTGTCTAATTCTTTATCTACAATCTGCGCTAGACGAAAAAAATACATATTCGAATTATTTATTTCGGCTGCTGTTTCCTTTAGAAAAGGAAACTTTTTAAGATAGATGCGCTGAGATGTAGATTTGATTGTTTTCTTTCCCACGATTTTATTACCTCCTCGTTTCAAGAAAAATTTTGTTTGCTTTTTCCAAAATATCTTTTTCTTTTTGTTTAACTTGAGCCACATCGTTATATAATTCTCTCATTGTAGAATCATTGATGTTATGCTCACGCATATAAAGTTCAGCGGAAGTAAAAAAATCTTTATTTTTGTCATTATTTTCTATGAAGGATTGTAACAATACATCTTCCTGTGTCATAAAGACTCCTTTCTTTTGAACTTTAAAAATAATATGACCAAAAATAAACAAAAATTAGTGTGGGTAATTCGCTCGAATGAGCTGATAATGTATAGGATATTTTTATTAATATATTTAAACCTTATTCATTATAATTTGTTATTATAGAAATTGCAACATTTTTTTTGCAAATATAAAAGAGCGCTTTATTGCTTTGCGCTCTTCTATATTCTTATATCTAAAATCCTTTAATTCTGAAGTTTTGCTCTTTCTGGTTTCTATTATATGAATTCTTATAATATTCTTGAATCCTTGCTTCAACATCATCTAGGTTTTTGCAGAATTCTTTATTGATTTCTTTTTTAGCATCATCAGATAGATATGCGTAATTATATAAATCATTCATTATTTCATCTAAAGTATTATTTGGAAGTAACCTAGATTTATATTCAGCAAATTTACCGGACTTATATAAGTATTTTTCACGTTTTTTAAATATCTCAGTCTTTTTAGAGTGTTCTTGATAGAATGATTCTGGGAAAAAGGCATTTCCAAAATCAAAAAGTGGTGCTGGGCCTATATAATCTCCAGTATTTACATCTCTCAAGAAACCAAAATTACCTAAATGTCTATCGAAGTTCATAGTCAGTCTATCAACGATAATCATTTTGTCTATGAATTCTTTAGCATGTGGGATCTCAAAACGTTCTATGCATCTTATAAGAACATCATAAGTATGTTCTGCAGTATTTTGCATTTCTTCTTTTTTTAAAGGAATCTGCCTATATAAATACCATGCTGGTACAAATTCAGTATTCTCATTTACGAAATTTTCGCAGATACTACATACTTCATATCCTTCTATACGTAGTTCATATTTAACAAAATCAATAATATTAATCTTTCCTAATAACTTGCTTACAAGATACTCATTTAAAGGTTCCTGGCAAAAATCTTTAGACATACTCTTTATCAAATAGTTTTTACCGTTTTCCTTAACCCATTTTTTCTTTAGTAGGCCATTAGTAGTTAACTCTGGTGCATTATGGTCCAAGTTTATTCTAGGCAGATTAACGATATTTTTTGAGAATGTAGTATCACCAAATACTGTTTTAAAATTATTGGTGAAAAAGTTGTATTTATCCCATGTTTCAGTATCTCTGTATTTAACCCAGTATTGATCAGTCATAGAAAAGAAATGTGGTTGTGTGCTATCTGGATCCCAGTATACACTTTTACCAGTAGGGAAGTCATATCTGTTTTCTGAAATGATCCTTTTCTTAAACCAATAATTTAAGGCTTCAACACATTCGTTTGCATCAATAATACAAGGTGGTGCTAATTTCTTATTTATTATTTCTGCTTTATCAATATGAAAATATGGAATGTTTAATGCATTTCTTTGTATTTCGCCATTTAATTTTACCACTTCTGTATTTTTATTCATAAGTGTTGCGGATATTTTATTTGCCATAACAGTCTCCTAAATTAAATCTCGATCGTGTCAGCACAAAGGATATCATCTTGCCACCAAGTTAGAATCTGATATTTATGCTGGCAATCATCAGTTGTATATTGCGTAATAGAATTAGGCATTGAGTGCATAATATCGAAATTCTCTCCATCATGTTTATCAATACAAATCAAACATGGTGCAGCTCCGTTAGTATTATTTCTCGTTGATGTAGGCACGATATGGATTAATAGATCATCCTTTTTAATAACAAGATGTCCGAATCCAGTACCTTTCTTATCGTCAGAACGTACTTCTATTAAGTTAGAGTTTATATTGTAGCCCATAGCTGCAGTTGTAGATCCAGGAACAATATATGTTCTGAAATTTCCATCAGCAAATGAACCTCTTACAATAAAAGAGTTATCTCCAATATTGATATCAATAGAAGTTCTGCCAGGTTCACTTACATATGCATACTGATTATTTGCACTGTCTACAAACAATGCCATGATTTTAGGGTTAGGGTTTGAATCAGACATTTTAAGTGGCGCAATAAGTGCTCTATACTTATCTCCATTAGTTGCTCCAGGAGATAACACCTCTAAATCGTATAAGTTATACACAAAGGTATTTAAACTTTTAGCAGTGCTAAAATCATTGTTATAGATATCATCATTTGCTTCTTCTATCTTCTTGCTAACACTGTTTACATGCAAATCAAAAGATTCTAATTTTGATGCATCAACTTCGGCAGTCTTATTATCTGGTACAATTTCTTCAATGGTAGAAGTAAGTGCATCTCTATCATAATGTGGATGTGCTTTTTTGTATTCAGCCTTATCAGAATACATTCTTCGATCAGATTCTTCTTCGATTTCTTTTATGGTCATTTGTCCATCGCCTACGCAAAAGCCGGCAGAAATAGAATATTTGACACCATCTTCATCTTCATTTGTGAGTTGCTCTAATCTATCTTTTACGATTTGGATTTTATTTGTAGCTACAACCTGTCCCATTCCATCTACTAATACAGAGAACTCGTCACCACCGACTCTATATACATGCTCTTCGCCAAAGGTTTCTTTTAAAACTTTGGATATGCCAGTAAGCAGAATATTTCCATAAGAATGACCATATGTATCATTAATCATTTTTAGGTTATTAGCATCAAAAGAAAAAACGCCAAGTGTAGAGATAGGGATCTTTTTAATATCATTAGCATAAGCATGTCTATTTAAAAGTCCCGTTAATTCATCATGAATATAATATTGTTTTAGTTTAGCATTCTCTTCTTTTATTTTCTGAATAGTTAATGCATCTTCTGCTGATATATTGGAAGTAAGATTATCGTTTTCAGTCTCGTTTAACAATGTAAACTGTTCCTGGTTAATAGGCTCGATTACATTAAAATCTTTTGCAATATCTTTATAATCTTCTCCCAGGATCTTTTTGATTTTATTAGCATCACTTTCATACTTAACAGAATCGATCATTATTGAAATCTTATCATTCGTGCCATTGACTGACTTGATGTAATCGGCTTTCAACCCTTCACGTAGTAACCCCGCAAAGATTAATGACTCTATATCAATAATTTCGTTTAACTGCTTTTCAGAAAGGTTATTCTGGAAAACAGCAATTTGCTCATTCTTTTTTAATGAATTATTCTGCTGGAGCATGTTTAAGTAATAATGCTTTTTATTTAAAATAGAGTTAGTTACTTTTATATTACTCATACAAATCCTTCCTACTGTAAACTACTAAAAATCTTTTTCGAGAGTTTCAGATCAAATTTTTTCCCTAGAATTGTATTAGAAGATATATCAAACCATAAACCTTCTATTTTTTTATTGTTATTCATTTTCTCAAGTATTTCTTTAAAAGAAACTACTATAGGCTTATAGCCATCTTTTTCGATATGATTATTCTGGTTATTTATGAAATTGTAATATTCTGAGGAATCAGTAAAAGCTAAATAATATTCTTTATCAGCATCCTGGTAGGTTGCATATTCAATTTTGCACCCATTTACTTTTCCTGGCACTACAAAATTAAATCTGGCCAATTTCTTATAAAACTTCTTCATTTTTGTTCGTTTTAAAAAGAAAAGAATTTCTTTAGCATATTTATTAGGATATTTGGAAACTGCCTCAGAATATGGTTCATTTCGTCTTTCTCTCAACATAGAAGCTGGCACAATATCACCATTAGGCAGTTTAATATCTCTAACCATAAAATTATTAACGATTTCTTTTATCTGTATGATTGTATAATTATTCGCATGCATAGAATATGGTATTCTATGGTTCATATCCTGCAAATTAATGGTTGCAGCATTTTCTTTTTTAGCTAACTCTAATTCTAAATAGGTTTCTGATGTTTTAGCATCTTTGCAAATATTAATGAATAAATATACTGGATCGCCATTTTTTAATTCATTAAAAATATTAGAAACCTGATTTTGTTGGATTGTACTCATAAAAATACTCCTATTTGATTATGTCTGAGAACTTAAGAAGTTTATCCTTTTTCTGCATAATGTAATGATTTCTGAGATAAAGGATTTCTACCTGGTTCTCTTCTTTAAGTGAAAAATGGAAATATGATAACGGAGAATCATAGAAAATCTTCATTGCATCATAAAGTTTATGCTTTTTAATAAAATCATATCCTTCATCACTACTAAAGAAATCATATAAATCATAAATATCCATCTGAGCAGATAAATACTTCTCGATCAATAAACATAGTAATTCGTTTGCAATAAAAATCCCATCTTCTTCGCTGAATAAAGAAGGTAAATAAGTATCATGGTTGTTTTCTACATTCATAAAAAGTTTTTTAATGTTTTTCTTTTTATTTTGATTAGCATATTCTGGGTAACATAAATTAATTATGTATTCAATCTTATTTTTACGATATGATTTAGGAATTTTAATATAATTTCTGATAATTTTGTCTAGTTTAAGATGCTTTAATACATTATCGTTTAAGTATTTTTTAGCTTCATCTGGAGTAAGATATAAAATATTTTCAATTGCATATTTTATAATTATGATAGCAGTCTTTTGATTTTTCTTTTTTATACTATCACTAAAAACGCCATTTTCACTTTTTCTAAAAATATAGCCTGATAATTGTTCTATAGTTGGGCTAAGCAGCAAAGCTTCGTATTCTGAGTAAATATCAATTTTTCGCATTTTTTACCTCTTCTATTTCATAAAACAGTTCTTCAATATACTGATACAGATAATCAGATATTTTGATTTTTTCTTTATCGTCCGGATCTGTTATAGATGCTTTAATAGATTCATTTAGATAAATTAGAAAAGGTAAACTTTCTTTTGTTTTTCTTTTATTAAATTTCCACACGTTATTATCTAGCCCGTTACTACCAGTCTTTTTCTTCTCTTCCAAATGAGCGAAGATAATATCATTAATTGTAGGAGTATACCCTACAATATAAGGAACTTTATTGATATTCTTTTCAATCTTCTTAGTTTGTTTCTCGTAATACTTTTCAAATGTCATAAAAAGTAGCTCCTCCTTACAGCCAGAATACCGGTTTAATTATTTCTCTTGAATCTGCGTCAACCAAAATGCCCGAATTAGTATAAATAGTTTTAGCTGGTAATCCGAAGTCTCTAGCATAATGAGAAAAACAACGTTTTACATTTGTTAGATCAACACCATACATATCTTCGACTTTTTCTACAGTATCTCTATTGCAAATAGAATTCTTATCTGCAGATTCGCATAATTCTTCTAGTGTGATAATTGAAGTAAACGCATCAGTTAAACATTTAGTTCTATATCCTACTGTGATGAAATTATCATCCATAATGGGTTCTATTTTAGGCATTAGGTCTGGGAATTCTTTTTTAGATTCTAATAGAATATTAGCCTTATCCTCAGTCATTTCCTCATGTTTGACTAACCAGTATTCTTTATCAATAATATCCCAGTATTTTGTTTTAGATCCATTCGTACAAAAGTCTGGAGTATTATAAGATACGTTATCTTTAATTTCGCAGCTTTCAGATAATACTGCATGCTTGAAATCTAATGCGAAACCATTTTTAACGAAATCCATATGTAAGTATTTACTTTTAGGAATAATCTCTTTATTAGATAATCCATTATGTACTGGCAAATCTAAAAATACCTGGGTTACAGGATTTTTCTCCCTATCTCTAGTAAGAGGAGTAAGCCAATACTTATCAGTCATACTTCTACTCATAGAAAGAAAGCCCATAAGTTCCATTTGGGCTTTAGTATTTAACGGTATTTCGATAGGAGTAGAAGACATTATCCTGGCGATTTTATCGAGATCAGGTCTATCTCTTGGAATTAGTCTCTTCTTCAACCAGTATTCTAATGATTTTGCTAAATAGTATTTAGGTGAATTTTGTAATAATAACGGAAGTCTGTTCTCGTTATATATTGCAGGAACTGACATTACCCTAAAACCATTTTCGGATATCTTAATGTCAGCTAAAAGAACATTAAATCGTCTATCTTTAAGTAAAAAATACATAATAGTCCTTTCTATTAAAACAATCCTTTTAAAATAAATATGACAGATTTCAGCCATTCGAGAAGAAAAATTTAAAAAAAATAATCGCCCCAGGTGAAATTAGGGGCGATTATTACTATATATTTTATTATTTTTTGTCTTTAGGAACGTAATTTCTCTTATATAGAGTCTTGAAAAGCATTCTCTTATTCTTATCGTCATAACCTCTTATGGCTACGATCTCTTCAATCTTAAAGTTCTTAATATAAACGATTGTCTGTAAATCTTTAAGCATTCTTTCAGCTTCTGAGAACGAGTAATCTGCTCCGTATTTGACGTAATCTGCCAATCTGGAGATAGCACCCTCTGCACTGTCAGAGTGAACTGAACACCAGCATTTATGGCCTGTCTGGGACGCTCTAAGCATATCTCTTGCTTCTGCACCTTTAATCTCACCGATAATCATATATCCAGTATCACAAAGAAGGTTGTTAGTTCCTAATTCAGATAGTCCAGTAATTACATTACCGTAATTATCTTTAATAATGTGCTGGAAGTATGCATTTGGGTGAATATATGAAAACAACTCGTCAGATTCCTGTGCACATGAGATAGACGCTGTTTTTGGTATATAATCTATAAGAGCATTCATAAGTGTTGTCTTACCAGATGCAGATGGTCCAGCAAAGATAATTCCAGAAGAACTTACAATTTGCTCTAACAAGAACTTCGCAAGTTTCTGATCTAACATTCCTGCATTAATAAGATCAGTTAATGTAGTTTTCTCTTTAGGAACTTTTCTTATGTGCAAATAATAACTGCCGCTCTGGTTAGTTGTAGGATACGAAATATTAAATCTTAAAATGTATTTAGGATTAAATGTTGTATCCGTGAAAGGTAAAGGATTATATGAATTAATCGGCATTGCATTTCTTATAAGAATACTCATAATAAAACGATTGTAATCTGCCCAATCTAAGAATTTAAGATTTTTAGCAGTATAATGTTTATCTTTTACTTTTACATTAATATTATTAGGACTGGTAATTCTTATATCAGTTATATTATCATCCATAATCGCATCAGTAAGAATATAGTATGAGAATATCGCTTTCTCTAACATATCCATCAAAACTTCAGTATCTCTTTCAGTAAGTCGGCAATGTTTGTTTATAAATACTTTTGCCAGCTGCATAAAACTATCATGTGACTTCTGATCATTATCTCTAATTGCTCTTGAGAAAGAACTTCTTTCTACAGTTGTAAGATATTTAATTACTTTAGCGAAAGAGTTATCAATTACACTATAAGTTGCATCAGTTTGTGGTCTTGGTGGAGTAGGAACTATATAGCCTTCGTCTGGGGCTTCGAGAACAGAGATATCAAATTCTGGTGTATAATCATCTATCGCATTTAGAAATGGAACATGATTATTCTTTTTTGCGTTAATCTGTTCTACTGGCACTTTTTTATGTGGAGAATAAATAGCATGGATTAGATGATTTTTATCCTTTAATATTTTAGAACTGTCTCGCTTAATAAAATTTCTTTTAGTATGCGAGATATCGTCATAAAAGCCTTCATCATCTTCATCTGAAAAAATATTCTCTTCTTCGTCAAGAGTATTAATAGTTACTTCTGGTTCTGCAGTATCGTCTGATGCTGTTTCAGTTTCATTAGGGATTGTGACATCCTTAGTGTCTTCTGATTCGGCATTAGTTTCTAATGCAGTATCAGGAATATTGTTTTTTGAAACGGTTTCTTTTTCTGATTCAGTAGCTACATGATTATCAGGTTCATTTGTAGAATATACCATTTTAGGCGTATCCATTTCATCTTTAGGACGAAGGGAAGATATATTCTGTGATGTCTCATTCTGTGGTGTTTCTTTTGGAACATCAATAGCTTCGGTATCGTTAACTAAAGCCTCGTTAACCATATCGGATTTATTATCAGAAAGAATATTCTCGTTATTAGAAACTGCAGTTGCCTGGTGCTTTAATGCTCGTGTTTCTACATTTAATTGTTCAAGCGCACCTAAAGCAGACTGAATTAAATTAGTCAGTTCTTCTACTTTCTGCTCATTACCAGCATACGTACTTTCTTTAGAATCATGCAAAGTGCTCCGATTGCTGTCAGGATTATTAGTGGTTTCTTTAATTTGTTCATTATTCTGTACCTCTTCTCTAGAATTATCTGTTTCATCAGTTTTAGTTTCGTCAATTAGACTTGCTAAAGACTGTAAAGCATTTACATCGTAACTTGGTTCGATAGGTTTTGATATTTTTTCTTTAATTTGGTTGTTATTTTCTTTTGCTTGTGATAAATCTTCTTCCGTTGTTTCTGGTGATAACAATGTATTTGAATTAGGAGAATTAAAGAAATTCTTTGTTTTTTCTTTTAGTTCAGAAATAAAACTCTTCATAAAGAATTCTTTTTCTTCTTCAGACATTTCAGTATCTCTTTTAGAGATTACGTCAATGATAATAGAGTTATTTTCCTGTTTAAATTTTAAGTAAGAAAGACTCTTTAATTCATCAATTTTTCCATTTTTACTATATGAACTATATATTGATGCGAGAATTGTTTGATAATAATTGTTTTGAATTGTATAGTTTATGATTTCAGAAATCATATCATCTGCCTGATCAATAGTAAGTCTTAAATTAAAAGTCAACACAGGGAGTTTGATAATATCTTCAAATTTTTCGTTACCTCTAAAATTTAAAGTATATTCTACTGATTCGCCCCTGGTATATTCCTTTTTTAACACCGCTAATTGCTCAGGTTCAGTAATTAAATTTTGGTTGATTTGGTATTTCATTAACTGCTCCTTTGTATAAAAAAATATCACTCTATCATTAAAAATATGACAGAATGATATTTTCATACAGTTATTTTATTAACTTCTATTTCCAATGATTTTATAGGTTGTGGTATCTGTAAATATTTCACCAAAGGTTTTTCTCCTACAGTCTTTGAATAAGCTTCTAGTTGTGTAACTTAGGTGCTGATCATCTATATTATCTGGATTTATATGCCCATCATTATCACTTAAATCGTAATATTCAAGTGCTGTACAGACATATTTATTAGTCTTAAATAAACTCTTTAAATCTAAGAATCCTCTTTTGAAGAATATGTCTTTTAATCCAGAATCTAATGCTTCAGTTCTTCTGGCTAAACTATGAAATGATATTCTTGAGAATACGGCTCCTAATATCATTGCTGGGTAGAAATCATTAAACATTTCTTTAGACATAAAATGTTTTATAGCTAAAATACCAACGATAATAGCTATGTAATAACAAATAATCATTGTAGTCTTTCTTTTAGGTTCATTATAAGAAATTCCATATGTATAGTATTCATAAGCCATTCTATTTAGATCCAAGAGGCACAGAATTAGATTTAAAGGTAATAATATGATATTAATCATATTTGGTCTTTTGATATATCTTTCATGTGCATTATAACCTTTGTTTCTTTTTAATAGATTTGGATTAAACGTAATTCTATCTCTATGATTATTTCCCGTTATTTCTGAATTGTATAACTTCATAATATTTTTTCTCCTTAGTATAACATAATAAATTCTTTTTATTTATAATATGACTTGAAAAAGGTATTTTTTACAAAAATAAGGTGTATATTTTTTAATATACACCTTATTTATTATAAATATTCTGTTTTTATCTATCAAGGTCAAAATCTAAAAGCGAATCTTCATGTGATCCGATACTGTCTTCACTTGAGATATCTAAAATAGCATCCGTTTTACCAGATATTTTAGCATCATGGACTTCGTTAAGATTAAGCTTCTGTGAAACATCTTTATCATGATTGATGTACTTATCATAGAGATTAATATCTTTGGATAAGTATTCTACTAATTGTTTTTCTTTAGCCTTATCTGTGAAGGACTTGATAGATGATTCAACACCATAAAAATTCAATGCCTGTTTAGATTCATCTATTCCGTTTTCTACAAAAGTAGAAATAGTATCTTCTACGAAATTATCACAAATAGCATTTAGTTTATTATAATCAGCTGAAAATTCTGCCTTAAACTTTGCAGCTAATTCTTTAGATATGATCTCATTATTGATTTCAGATACTGAAGTATCTTGCATTACTAAATTAACCATATCTGGAACATTTGATTTATCTTTTAATGTTTCACTAATACTAGCTTGACGTTCTGTAATATCTTTTATTGTTTTCTGGAAGTCAGGAGTAGAACACCAAAAAGCTAACTCTTTTGTTCCTTTAAGTACATTATCTTTTGCGTCTTCTAATGTTGCTTTAGGGTTGTTATCTATTACTCTTTGAGACAACTTATTTATTAAGTGCTTATCTCCTTCAAGAACTTTATTATTGATTACTCCATTTTCTTTTTCAGTAAGAGTTAAAGATATACTAGTATTTGCTTTCTCTATATATTCCATTTGGTTATGTTTAGTAGCAATTTCTACTTGCTCCAAAGAATTTTTCATTTTCTCTTCTAGCTTATGATAAAAAAGATTTTCTACATCAAATTCTTTAGTGCTTTTTAAACCTTTTATAGTAGCTTCTTTAAAATCATCAAAATTTTTAATATCTGCATTTGCATAGACATTATCAATACGTGTTTTAATATCATTTATTTTATTTGGTGGAAGTTTTAATTCTTTACCACATTTATCTATAGAATCTTTTATCTGCTCTTTAGCATCCATTATTCTATATGTCTGGGCCTTTTCTTCTACTTTAGATACATAATCTTTAGTGAATTTAGCCATGTTTTCACGTTCTTTTAAGATAGCATAATGTTGAGTTGGTAATGGTCTAGGTATTTCTTTATGTGTTTTTGAAATAAGATCATTATCCAAACCTTGATCCTGGTGGAATTTCAATAATTCTTCCCCAGATAATCCTTTTTCTTTAGCAATCTGATTTAATTCCTGGTCAGTAAGTCTAGTCGGTTCACTAATACTATCCAAGAATGGATATAATTCTTTACCATATTTTGATAATGCTTCAGTATACTTTTCTTTATCTGCTTCATTTAAAGATGCATAGTCTTTCATAAGAATAGCTGGTCTCTCTATCTTTTTAGTAGTACCATCTTTAAAGAACACCGTAGCTTTATCTTTTTCGAGTTTTATATAATCTGATGCAGATCGTGCAGAAGTTATCCAGGCAGTTTCATTACTGAAAAGTGATTTTTCGCCAATTTCTTTTGCATCATACATAGCTGCTTCTAGGTCTTTAGCAAAAACAGAACCGGCTTTTAATGCAATAATATCTGAAAGCATGTCTGGGTTCATTCCATTATTTTCAAGATCTATGAAGTTACCCTGCATTGTAGCGACATCATAAAATACCTTACCATCTTTTTCATATGGCATAGCTGTAAACTGGTAATTAGCATTATTATCATTGAATTTTGTGAGATATAAATATTCTAATTCACTTAAACCTTTTAATACTACAACATCTTTTTCTTTTGATAGCTTATCAAAGTTTAGAGTAGAGATTTCTCTTGCTTTATAGTTACCACGATTTAAAGCATATTCCTGGATCAAGTCATTTAGTTTCTTGATACCATCTTCATTTGTAAAGATTTGTACTTTACCTTCGCCATTTCGTCTTAACTTTAAACCACCATTAACAAGATCCTTTTGGTAAAGTAAGGTTTGAATTCCTTCTTTTCCACCAAAATCTGGATCATCTTTTAATTTATCAGCTATATATCCGAAAAATTCATCTGGTACATTATTAGAGAAAGTCTTTATCTGTGGAAATACCGTTCCGTCTCTTGTAATAGACATTAACGCTTTTCTTAACATCATCGCTTCATGATGTTTTAAGGCTGTGTCTATTGCTTTTGAAAGTGTTATATCGCCTTTATCTATTAGTCGCCATATTTTCTCTAATATCGCACTAATATCATGAAAAGCTTGCTCTGTAGATTGATCATAAGCTTGAGTAATAGCCATCTTTTTGTCCTCCTTGTAAAAAGTTTTTATCGTAGAAAATATGACAGAAGAAAAGAAAAAGTACCAAGAACGGATTGCTCCATTCTTGATACTTTTATATTAATGGTTAAGTATTGTGCTAAATTCTTCGAGGATAAGATTTTTCTCTGGTTCTTTTATAGTACCGTTATTTTTAACACCAGTAATCACCAGATTATTCTTTGCTCGTGTAACACCTACGAACATTAAACGTCTAATCTCTTCGTTGTAATTAAGTCCTTTATATATGTCTGAAGTAGACATAATAAGGTTGTCCCATTCAAGACCTTTAGCCGAATGATATGTAGTAATAACTACTCCAGGGTAATTCTTTACTCTTCTTACAGCAACTTCTTCTCCATACTTTTCAAAATCATCAATAAAATTAACAAGCTTGATAAAGTTCTTTTCGAATTTAAGTCTATCAATGAAATCGCTCATAATTTCATCATCATGATAATTAAGAGCTTCGATAGCCATAAGAGTCATTTTAACTTTATCTGGATTTAATGATGAAACTTTTGAAAGATATTCGATTTCTTGCTGATATAAGTAGATCAACTTATCAATTTCTTCTTTATCTAAATCGAATAAAATATTATCGAGAAGGCAATTAACGTATTCTACAACACATGTTTTAAGAGTAGGATTATTTACTGCTTTAATGAAAGCAATTCCTGCCTGTACACGACTGTTAGAGATTAACTGCATAGGATTCATTGTAATCCACTGAATTCCTTTTTCTGTTAAAACTGTACATACTTTATTGATGTTAGATTTATTAGGCAAAAGAACAGCAATAGATCCAAGAGGATATCCTTTATTAATGTATTCCTGTACTTTACTTCCGATAAATTCAAATTCTTCATTCTTTTTCTCAAAAGGATAAAGTTCAATATCAGTACCAGCTGGTCGTGTAGCTATAAGATCTTTCTTAATTCCAGTTTTGTTGTGCTTAATGTAATTATTAGCAAGATCAATGATATTCTGCTGACATCTAAAGTTCTTTGTCATGTAGATATCATGTCTGTTTGCATTAGGAATGATTGCTTCATCGAAATATGAAAAGAAATTAATCATATATTCTGGTGTAGTGTCTCTGAATGAGTAAATAGCCTGGGAATCATCTCCTACTACTGCAAGCATCTTAAAGTTCTCGCATTCAGTCAGCTTTACAAGCAAATCTAACTGTCTTTTTGAAGAATCCTGGAATTCGTCTACGATAATATATCTAAAGTCCTTTTTATCCAAGTAATAAGGATCCAGGTCTAAAATATCAAAGAATTTTAATTCCTGGTCCGCAAACTCCAGTAGATTATTACTGATTAGAATATTCTCATAGATTTCATACAAGTCAAGAATCTGACTGTATCCTTCTTTAGTAATTTCCAATGAACGATAATTATGATGCATCTTTGCCTGAAGTGTTTCTTCATCACCTTTAGTAAGTCCTTCATTTTTAATGATATCAAAGGCTCTAGCTAATACTTTTGCACCAGAAGTAGGGAGTAAAAGATTATCGAAATTCTCGTAATCAAATCCAGAGATCTGATTATTTGTATTTAGAATTCTAGCAATAATTGGTACCTTCTTTACGAAGTCAATTACTCTAGGAGCTGATGTATAATTTAGATTAGAAAACTGTTCAAGTACACATTCATTGCAAAATGCGTTGAATGTTGTACATGTCATTTCAGACAAATCTACATTGCTCATTCCAAATTCATTCAAATACTTATTTACTCTGTCCTTCATTTCTTTTGCTGCGTTATTTGTATAAGTAAGCAAAAGAATGTTTTTAGGATTAATTCCTTCTGAAATCATTTTAACTGCCTTTAGTGCAAGTACAGTTGTTTTACCAGAACCAGCACCAGCATTACATCTAATAAGTCCTTCATTGATGTCAATGAACTCCTGCTGAGGAGCATCTAAGTTGATTGATGAAAGCGGTGTAGTTTTCTGCTCTTTTTCTACAATGATTGGTGGCTTATTAAAATTGCAGCTAAATGATAGAACACAATTTTCGCAATCCTTTGAATTACAGTTATGTTCAAAGAATGAACCACTAGAGAACTTTGTAAGTTCTTCTTCAAAGGCATCATAAAAATCGTCTCTATTGTTTGTAGCTAATGTAACCGTGACTGTATTGTTTGTAGCCTTTCCAGAGTCATCATTAAAGAAGTTTTCATCATAATGATATTTTGAATCACTTACTCTATCAGTTTCCTTTCTGGTGTAATAATATGATGCAGTGATCATATAATTTCCACCATTATAGGTTTTAGGAATTAGTGAATCAGCTACAGCAATCATTATCTTCAGTTCAAGATTATCCAGTTCGTTTTTCTTTGATTTTCTATAAGCTGTTTTCTTACCGAATCTATATTTAATCAAATGTATAGTTTTTGTACTAACTAATGGATTCTGACTAATATATATAGCATCGGCAGTCGCTGACAAATCAAAATCAAAGTCTGGCATTTCTAGTGTGCTTTTACTAACAAGCATTTCAGCTACGTTAACTAGTTCTGGTTCATCTGAAATAATAGCCATAGGATCTACGCAGTATCTTGTTTCACTTAAAAGATAACGTGCAATATCTTTGGTAACGTGATTTATACGTTTATTTTTAGTATCCCTAGTTGGGAACGTTAAATCTTTGATGTCACAAGTATTTGTAATCCTCTTAACAAGATAAGCTTCCAAATCTTTAGTTGACTTAGTTCGAAGAATATCATCATGAATACTTTCGAGAAGAATCTGTCTAGCTATATCATTAAGTACCAGAGTAGTTTTCTTTGATTCGATATCAATCTTTTTTGATGCGTATAACTTCCTTTTCTTACAGCTATTATTGATTCTAGCAAAATAGCTACTGTTTAATACTTTCTTTCCCATTTTTTGAGTCTCCTTCCTTTTCTTAAAAATCTATTTGAAATATGAAAGATTTTTACAATAAAATACCCCTATGAATATTCATAGGGGCTAGAAAGGAGATAAAACTAGAGCTAGTTCCTTTAAAACTTATACAATATAGATCGCTCTCATATCTATAATTTTTAGAAACCACCACCCGTAGGTGGTGGTAGTTTACATTATTTACTTTGTAATTTCCTTGCAGAGGTATGCAAGCATTTTCTTAGTCTTTTCGTCTGGTACAGAAAGACCATTCTTATATGCATCAATGAGTCGAGTTGCTGCAATATGATCATCAGAATCTTCATCAAAGTATGAGTTAATGAAATATTCTACAGTCTTTTCCTTGAAAGGGATTGTAAATCCGACAATTGAATCGTGCGTAAAGCCAGATTCGTCTTTTTCGGTTACATTAGTTTCTGGTGCTTCGACAGGAACAGTTTCAGCATCAATAATAGTATCGTCATTTGTAGGTGCTCCTTCTGGGATATCAAATTCATCTACTTCATCTGCTTCTTCAGTAACATTTGGAATATCTACAGTAGGGTTAACAACTTCTTCTTCCATAATTGGACATTCTGGAGCAGATTTAATTGTTGTATCTGTAGGCGCAGGTACAGGAGTATCTGTAGGTGCAGATGTTACCTTTTCTTCTGTAGGAACATTCTTTTCAGAATCTGTTATTTCGTTTTCTGCCTGGTTGTTTGCTTTAGCTTCACTTTTAATATAAGGGAACTCAATAGAAGAAACCTTAGATGCAGAATGTGCGTTATTTGAAGGTGCAGAATTTAGATCAATAGCAATTTCTTCATTAGTGTAGTAATTGCCCAATCCAAAATAATTAATAATAGCACTACTCATCGCTCTATTAAGTGCGGTCTTAAGAGGAAAAGCCTTTGCAATTTCGCTATTAAGATTATTTGTATTAACTTCACCCATATACATAGATGAAATATTATTACTATCTGTGATCTTAAAATTAACGATACCACACAGCAAGCGTCCGTCTGGGGCGATTTCAGTATCGTATGAATAACTGTCTGAAAGCTTTAGTTCTCTCTTCCAGACATTATATAGTTCTCGCAAATGTGTAAATGATAATATGTAATTATCATCTTTTTTATAAGCAAATACTTCAACGTCTTTATTCAACAAAGTTGAATTAAGTTTAATTTTTTCAAGATTTGTAAATTCCATACATTTATCTCCTTAAATAAATAGTATTGTTTTTCTATATATAATATGACTTGAAGAGGGCGTTTTTCGTTGTTTTTATTCCTATTTTTTGTAAAAAATAAAACCCCTTGCCGAAGCAAGGGATTTTAATATTAAATAGATGCGTAATGTGTTCCTTCTACTTTTACTGAGTAGTAAGTTTTTTTCTCTCCATCTTTTTCAACGGTATTTGCTGATAGGCCATTTGAATCAGCTTCAATCAGTCCTAAACGACATTTACCTTTTTCATTCTTCATAAAAGTAATATCTAAATCATTAGATACAGCTCCTTTTTCTCCATCTGAAATGCCAACCCAAATATCAGCCAAATTATAAGCGTTTCCACTCTTAAACCATTTTGAGATATGCATTGAAAGACGAGTCTTTCCGTTTTTCTCAGAAGGTACTACATATCCGAAGAAGAAATGCTTTGCTGGCAAGATCTTACCTGTTCCATCACCATTATCAATAGTTGTTTTATTGAATGAAATCTCTGAACCTGGATAATATACTTTATTACCGGTATAATTTACATATTCGCCCTGAGATCTGTTAGCAGAAATAGCTACGATATAATTCTCTTTTAACTTCATTTTTAGAAGCTTTTTCATGAGGCCATCTCTATCCCAAAAACGAACTTTGATTTTTTCTTCAGCTGCTGGTGCAGGAATCTGTACTCCAAGCACTTCATCTGTAACAGTTTTATTCGGATCCTTAAATTCAGACGTATTAATTTCAATATCCATCCAACCAGGATATTTTTCATCTACAATTTCATCAAGCGTTGTTGCTCCATTTTCAGTTTTAATACTTTCAATTTTACCGCACAACAACACTCTTGACTGCTGTAGAGTTGTTCCGTCCTGTTTTACATAAGGGGCTAGTTCTCTTTCAAAAAAATTTACTGACATAATTCTTTCTCCTTTTTATTTCTTATTACTTTCTTTGTAAAGTCAGAAAGTCCAAAACTATATGTCTCGTTGTTAAAAAACTCTGTAAAAATTCCCTTTTTATATTCAAAACCAATGAATATGTTGTTAGTTTTTACATGATAATTAATGATCTTCCCTTTTCGTGAATAATCTGCTATCTCATAAAACCCTTTAGAGTTTTTATATAAAATAGCATTATAAAGCGACTCACTTCCGGTAGCGTTTTTTACACGAGTGGATAAATCAATTACCTTTTTACTTTTTACATTAAAAATTTTATACAAACTATTTAAAGCACTATCTGAAACTGGATAAAAGACTTTATCAATCTTGAATACAGCCTTATACTCTCCATTCCAGGGATCTTTGAAATCTTGTTTTTTATAGATAGGATTGTCTCCTCTATAAATAACTAATCCTTTCTTTATTTCAAAGATATCAGCTTTTTCAATCGGGAAATATTTAAAGAGTTTAATATTTTCTTCCATGTGTAGAAGAAAATCTTTATAACTCATTCTTCTCATTATTTCTCCTATTCTAGTGGTTTAATTTCCTGGGTATTTCTATCGAAGATAAAGAGATGTTTTGATATTGCTGTATGTTCATTAATACTGAACTGCATAAAAGCACTTTTAGCCTTATAAATATCTCTTGGATCATATTTCTGAATACATACATAATCTGAGCAAACTGGAATAATTACTAGATCACCATTAAGATAATCTGCCAGGTCTTTGAGCTTATCAGTATAAAACATACAGAAAGCACCAAAAGTACGATATGAATTAGTCGCAATAAACATTACATCTTTCATACCATCAATATCCCAAATTTCGTTTTCAAGTGTTTCATTATCTATTTCATCATCATCCAATTTATCAGCAACCATTTCCATTTCTACAGCTGCAGAATTGATAATAGGTGGTAACAACTTACGAGTATTCTTTTTAGCACATTCATAAAGGGCATTTTCTGTCTGTCCCCAATGTTCAAGATCCTCATGTGTAATATCAGCTACTACGAAATCTTCAGACTCATTTATCCATAAAATCTTATAGATAATTGGAATATCATAAAACATTCTATGTGGGATTAAGGCTAAATCCAAATTCCCATCACTCACAGTCATAATGATATTATTTTTAATACCATCAAAATTCTCTGATAATCTAACCATGTCAATAAATTCAATAAGTTTACTGGTACAGTATTCAACAATATCTTCCTCTGAAATAGGCAAATTGTGACACGACATGAAAAATGATTCCATCATAAATGGCTTATCAATACGATTTCCATTGTCATCTTTTGCATATATACAGTTATCATCAACTTCGAAACATCCAGGTCTTTCCTTTTTTAGTTCTTCTACAATTTTCTTTTCAAAGCTTTTATAAGTCATACATTCTCCTTTCTTTTTAAAAAGCTAATTAGAATATGAAAGATTTTTTAAACAAATTAAGCTAATTTAATTTTGCTCGTGTTTCAAATAGCTTTTAGTAAACTAAAGGTTATTATCTATATTCTACGCTGTAAGAAAACATAAAAATACCCTCTTTACTTATTATTTTGTAAAGAGGGTACTATTATTTACTCTTCTGCATCTTCTGTAGCGTCAATCGTCTTTTTATAGTTTTTCAGGTATTCAGTTGCAAATGGGACAATTTCCATAGCATTGTCTCTCCATTCGTATTCTTTACCACAATCTGGGCATGTAGTTCTTCTCGTGAAAGAACGGGCCTGTATATAACCATCAATAAGAATTTCAGCACCCTTCTGTAAATGCTCCAGATCTTTATCTGCGTTTTTGCCATAAGATTTAACCCAAGGATAATCTGTATCGACATCATCATTCTGATTTTTAAGACGATATTTTCTCGGTACAGCTATCTGATACTGACAAATACTACCTATCTTCTTATTGACGATTTTAACCTTTTCTGGTTCGGTACATAAGTCTCCAATAATTTTAATATTATTAGACACTTCTTTTAAAGAATGGAGCATATCAATTGCCTGATCTTTGGTCTTGCATGATTTGATTTTTAATATATTAATAGGCTCAATATATACAATCGTTCCAGGGGTTGAAAATTCTTTTCCGCATTCTGGGCAAATTGTAGTTTTATTGATTGTTTTAGTTACTAATACGCCCTTAATCTGGATAATATCATTTTCTTCTATTTCTGCAAGCTGGTTAACTATATCTGTATCCTTAGTCATTACTAACGGAGAGTCTAATCTATTCTTCTTATCATTATCTTCTACTTCTCTATCGCTTCTTATAACTAAAAGCTGTGTTGTGCCCATAGACATATCTTCTGCAATCCTTGGATCATGCATGTTTATACCCTGTAGAATAACATCATTAAATCTTGCCATTTTTATACCTCGTTAAAATGTATTATAAAATTACTTTCATCTATAAGAAATATGACAGATACCAATTTTTAGGTATCTGCCACACGAGTCATCTTACATAGAAGTATTTTAAATCGTCTAATCTTAAACAACATAGTCTTCCTAATCCGTTCATTTTATGTGTTTTTTCAAAAGGTATCCTAGCACATCCACAATCTATATTTATATAATGCCCTTTGCATCCATGAAACAGACATGTTTCTCTATGTGAATTAACTAAAGGACTTATAGAATGCCCTGCGATTACGGTTTGATGTTTTCGCTTTTTAAACGAATCAAAACAGCGAACTTCTGAGAAGGGATAATTTCTTTCCCAGAGAGCAGTATGTATATCATCACTATTTAAGTCTTTTATAGTTTTGATTTCATCATCTTCTATATCTATTGGTGATGAGTGGATTAAGTAATAATCTTTATTATTAACCGTTATTTTAGGAATCACAATCGGCATATTTTCGATATAGTCTAAAACACATTCTTTAAGATTATCCGGTAAATCTTCATATTGATCCATAGTAGTTGTTCCACCATTAGATAACCAGAGCATAAAATCTTCTCCGAAGGCATAGACTTTATACATCATATATTCATGATTCCCCATTAAGCATGTGATATTTGAGAATTTCATTATATAAAGTAACATATCAATAGATTGTGGTCCCCTATCAATAACGTCACCTATGATATATAAAGTATCATTATTAGTGAAATTTATCGTTTTAAGCATTTTTTTAAATAACTCAAATTGTCCATGTATATCTGACATTACATATACCATAGGAAGTCCTTTCTAAAATGTTTTGTCAGACATATGTAATTCTTCCAAATTACCCTGTCTAACAGTTATTGCTCGTGATATAGCTTGATATGATAGTTTTAATGAAGATATTATATCGTTTACTGCATCTCTTTTATCCATAAGAATAGTTTTCTCTTCTTTATTTCCTAACCTTGCAGCTTCATGTACTTCTCTTCGTAAAAACATCAGCAAAGTATTCAGGTACTGATAATTTCTGGCACAAATTAGCATGACCTTTGCAGCTTCTTCAGCTTCCTCTATAGTTTCTATATGTACAGGAATATTTACAGAGAATTCTTTAATAAGATATTCAAAGAAATCTATGTTATCCATATTAATTAATTTGTCCATTCTCATATAAACACCTTCCTTATACAGACATCTCTTGATAATCCTGGGCAATAGACAGATTAAGTGACGTATATCTGGTTCCACCATTTATGTTATTAATAGCAGTCTGGAAAGCCCATCTATTTCCGATCATATAACATTTTTCTTTTGCTCTTGTAATTCCCGTATAGAGAGTTTTCCTTGATAGCAATATAAAATCACTCTTTTCAAGTAAGCAAAATACACATTTGAACTGAGAGCCCTGGGACTTATGATATGTAAGAGCATAAGCTAAATCTAGCTGCTTAATCTCTTTCTTTGTGTAATTAACTACCTTATCATCATCAAATTTAACGGTTGCATCTCCAGAGAAAGGATCTAAATATGTTATAGTTCCAGTTTCTCCATTAAAGGCATTAATATCATAGTTATTTGTAGTCTGATATACTCTATCTCCAGTTCTTAACACTTTTCTATCAGCTATATTAATTAAATACTCACTCTTTTCTGGCGATTGTGGGTTTACAATTCTTTGTAATGTCTTATTTAAAGAAGCTACACCAGTTAAATTCTTCTTCATTGGAGTCAATATAATTATTTCTGATAATGGATAATTTTTTAGTGCTTCTTTATATAATTCTATAGTTTTTCGATAAGTAATATCTGGAGTGTAGCTCCACCATGTTTTGAAGTTATAGTCATTTGTAATAGCTTGTGTCTGCGCTCCTTCATTTACTAATTTAGCATTCGCTTCAATAGAACCAAAATTTCTATGTGAAGTAATAAGTCTTGATGTAGGGATAACATCTGAATCAATCATGTCTTTTAATACTTCACCAGCACTTACTGAAGGTAACTGATCTGGATCTCCTACAAATACAAACTGCGCTTTTTTAGTTGAAGTTATAAGTTTAGTAAAATCTTTTAAACCTACCATAGAAGTTTCATCTAAAATAATAATAGTATTGTCTGTAGTTAGAGTTCCACTTTTCTTTTTTAATTCAATCAAAAATCTAGCAACAGTATAAGCTTCATGGTTAGTCGCTTCTTTCATTCTTTTCGCAGCCTTACCAGTAGGTGCAAGCAAATATACATGAGAATCATCATCTTCCCATGCGTACAAAATAGCCTTAATAATAGATGTCTTTCCTCTTCCTGGGCCACCAGTAATAAGAGATATTCTATTATCTACAGATGTATATATAGCTTCTACTTGTTCTTTATCTAATTTTATAACTCTTCCGTCTACGCTTTCCTCTTCTTCTACTCGCTTGATAGCATTTTCGATTTTAGAGTCTTCTATATCTTTTAATTTTCCTTCTTCTAAAAGATCTACGATAGTTATAGATACTCTGATTTCGCTTAAATAAAGACCCTTTTCATAAATACCTAAAGAACCATCATCAAATTTTCTAACAACAATTATTTTGTCTCGATTTTCTTCGGACATTAATTCATTTAATGTCGTTCTTATATTCTTATCTTCTGTAAAATAAGACTTCTCGTTAATGATTTTATTAAATATATTCTCAAATGAGTGTCTTTTTAAGATATACTGATTCAATGTTTCTATTTCTTCATCAGTAAATTTGTTTTCTTTGATATATTTATTTTTAGAAGTAGTGTTATCCCATTTGATAATAATATTAGACATCTTTCTTTTATGGTTTACTACAATATCTCTTAGAGTAGACTTATCCCATTCTGGAGTATCTGTAGGTACACCAGAAGCCTTGAAAACATCCATATACAAAATATCTTTTAAGGTCTGAGGAGCCAATATAATCTCTAATACTGCGTTTTTTAAGTCTTCTATAGTCATATAACAACTACCATCTTGTTCAGAAGACTGTTTTAATACGTATGATGTTGCTGCTAAAATTCTTTCTGGAGAATCGTACTGCATACCAGCTTTTCTCGCTAAAGAATCAGCTTTTAAAAAACCAAATCTAGGTAAATCATATATAAGTTTATATGGGTTATCCTGTAAGATTTCTTGCGCTTTGTTTTTATATTTTGCGTAAATCGTTTCAGCCTGTTTTGTTGTGATATTACCTTTAGTTACGTAATATATTGGATATAAATTCTTATATTTATGGTACTCTTTTGTAATTCGTTCAGCCTGGGTTTCATTCAAACCGATCTTGGCATTAACAAGCATATCCTTATCTTTCATGAACTTATTGAAATTAAGTCCATATGCATCAATTAGCTTTCTAGCCGCAGTTTCTCCAATTCCAGAGAAGAAATCTGAACTAATAAAATTAATTACTGTATATCTCATATCTGAGGTATTAATAATAATTTTTAATGCTTCAAATTCTTTTTCTTCTTTATTGAATTCACCCTCAGCAACGAACTCAAAACCACAAACACAAGTAGGGAAAATACCCTTTACAGATATTTTCCCTATGCTTGTAGATGCATTTACTATGGCATAATTTTTAGTACCCATATATGTTATTCTTGTGATAACACCAGTTATTTTTTCCATCTTTTATCATCCTTTCGAAGACAAATAATGTCCTATATATAATATGACTTGAGATAGACGTTTTTGGGCTTTTCTTATGCATTTTTTTCTAATAATTTTGAGAGATATGTATATCGTTTCTTTGGCATTGTTAAGATAGCCTTTTTTAATAATCCTGGTGTTTCCATGATTATTACTTGCTTTTTTGCTCGTGTAACAGCAGTATATAATAACTGCTTATTTATCATATTTATTGATTCTGGCGTTAATATAATTATCACGGAATCATATTCCTGACCTTGTGATTTATGTACAGTAATCGAATATGCTAGTTTAATATCTTTTAGATCCTTTTTGTTAATGAATAAGTCCTTGTTTAAGAACTTAACATATATACCATCATAATCTATAGACACAATCTTACCCATATCTCCATTTATATAGCCTACTGTATAATTGTTTTCAGTGGCGATAATCATATCTCCTAGATGAAATTCGGTACTTCCAAAAGGAATACTGTCTGGGCATATCTTCTTAGTTTCTAACAATCTCTCCTGTATTATTTTATTGATATAGTTACAACCACTAATATGTTTATTTATAGGAGTAAGTATTTCTGAATTATCTGTATAAAATGAAGATGATAGTTCTACTATACTGTTTGTATCCGGCATAGTATATACCTCAAAATCAGCGCAATTTGTAGGCAAATTCGTATCTCCGTTATTTATCTTATAACTTATATCTATAATATTAGAATCCTCTGTTTGCCTATATGTATGCGTTAATTTGTATACTTCCAAATCTGAAGAGATTAAGTCCTCTAGTATCTTCCCTGGTCCGATAGCTGGTAACTGGTCTACATCACCTATCAAAATAAGTGTAGAGTTATTTGGTATGCTGTTAAAAAGAACTTCGGCTAAATCAAGAGATAACATAGATGCTTCGTCTATAATATATATCTTCTGATCTAGTTTTTGTGTAGCTAGAAGTTCATCATTATTTTCATACGGAATAATCTTTAATAATTTATTCAATGTATATGCTGGCAATCCAGTTTTAATAGACATATTCTGTGCAGCATTTCCCGTAGGAGATGCGAGGGCAATATCATCTAAAACATACCCAGTTCTTAAATAATAGTCTAATATAAGCTTTGTGATGGTTGTTTTGCCCGTTCCAGGGCCGCCAGTAATGACTTTTATGCCTTTTGAACTAATAGCCCCTAGAATAGCCGAATACTGGCTCTCAGAAGGTTTAAAATCGCCTATTACATTATTAAGAATATCTATGTTAATTTCTGTTTTTTCATTTTGTGACTTTAATCTATGGATATTTCTCGCAATAGACTTTTCCTTATAATAAGTCTTTTTAAAAAATATCTTATCATCAATGATTAGTACGTTTCTATCTAGTTCAGCACATGAGATAATAAACATATACATTCTATAATCAGATACTCTTAAAGCTATATCTTTTAAAGTTATATATGTAGATCCAGACGATTCAGCTATATCTAATAGATTCCAAAGCATTCCTCGTGCTCGACATCTTCTATATTTTGGTATATTAAACTGATTCGCTAAAGTTAATGCAATTTTGTAATCTACATAAGTAGATTTGCATACCGTAAAAGGATCTTTTTTTAATCTCTCTATGGATTTTATTGAATATAGGTTATAGATTTTTTTAGTATCATAATAATTTCCACCAGCAGATGAAATTATGTCGTAAAGTTCTTTTTCGTGAAGTATGAATTTTGCTTTCTTATAGATTTTGTGTATATCTTTATGGTATTTTTCATCTAGGTTATATAACAACTCTTTTTCACTAGAAGATGCGTTTATCAGTGAAACGATATCTGGATAATCCGTGCATATATTAATACATGTATCGGTATCTAAAATGTCGAATGCAGCCATAAATTTTATAGCATTAGCAGAATCGTTATATAAAATAGTATATTCGTTAAAAGCAAAGTATTCTTTACCATTTTTGTCTTTTTTATACGAACCGGTTAACTGTACAGGTGTTTTAGAGATTAAATCCTGGATTTTGCCTTTACAAAAAATTTTCCCAGAATTTGCACTCATATAAAACCCAGAAAATCCGGTTTCTGCATTTTCATATATCTTATGCTCAAAAAGACCTTCTAACTTCACTTATATCTCCTTTAAAATAAAACTATGCATTTTTAATATGACTTGAACTGACTGTTTTTAAGAAGTTTGATGTATAAAATTTTATAAAAAATAACGCACCACATAAAGTGATGCGCTATTTGCAATATTTTAAATTCTTATATTACTTATCCAGACCTTTTATATAATCTTCTGGATCTTCAATATTTAATGCACTAAACATCTGCTCTTCGTGTTCAGATGGTAGAACGGTCTTGTAACCATTCAATACCTTAACGAATTCAGCAAACAGATTTGGTTTAATATCTTCTTTCAAAACGAAAGGAGATAACATATCATTTCTGAACCCAGCATATACATATTTAGGCTCTTTTCTTTGTTCCTCTTCATCTACCAACTCTTCGTCTACACAAACTGAAACAAAAAATGGCATTTTTGCTTTAATACAAGCCTTCTTTAGTTCAATCAGCGCAGGAAGTACATATGTATTGTAATCCTTTAGACGTTCTTTATTTGTAATATCTAACTTCTTACCCATTTATATTCCTTTCTAAAACATAGCATTTAATGAGTCTACACTACCAAATAAATCAAAATCATCATCATTTTCTTTTGGTTTAGGCATAACTGCAGCTTCCGTTACAGTAGGTTTTACTGGAGTTTCAACCTTTGCTTTTACTTTTGGTGATTCAGACTCTTTTTTCTGTTCTTTTTGCTCTTTTTGTTCTTTTAATTTTTTTAGCTCTTTATCTTCTTTTTTAGGAGTGATCTTCTTCTTTTTCTTATCAAACTTTTTCGGAATAGGTGGTTCCACCTTTATTTCTGTCTTGTCTGCTTCTGAATTTAGAATATCATTAACATTAGAATCAAGTTCTTTAAGACAAATAAAAGCATAATTCCCAACTAAAGATCCTCGTAATACAGATTTACAAAAAGCATTAAACATTTTAGGCTTAATGTTATCTAAAAAAGCAATTAGTTCTTTGTCTGTCTCTTCGTCTAAATATAAAAAACACTGATATGCATATTTGAATTCGAAATTATTCATTTCTTTAGGGATATCTGGTGTTTTATATTTAATAGGCTGATTATTCATATAGGCATACAAAGAACGTTTAAGAGCCTTCTGAAAATTGAAATTTTTATTTTTATATAAGACCAATAAATCCATATCATGTCTTCTATAAAGTCGAATTGTCTTTTTCATATATACATACCTCTAAAAAGAAGATAGGTTTCCCTACCCTCTCTTTTTTAAAGAGTCATTGAGGTTCATATAATAACCTCTTACATTTGAAAAGATAGCAGGAATCTGCGCATCCTTTCCCCAACTAGGAACAACCTTTAATGTTTCCATTCCTTTAAAGTATTCCTTAATATATGGATACCAAGCCTTACCAGTACCACCAGTTACAATAAGATAATCCTGATCCTGCAAGTTATTGTAGAAGTTGCAAAGAGTATTCAAAGCTTCGCTACAAACTTCCTTGTTTGCTCTATCCAAGATAGGCTCAATATCAATACTCTTTACAGAACGTGTTTTATGATCAAACTTTGTCTTAAAAGTACCATCTTCTAATACTTTCTGCATCATAGGAATTGTAATATTAGTATCATACTCTTCCTTAATGATTTCACAGGCCCTCTCAAGTACGTTTTTCATACCGAGATTATCCCATGTCTTTGAAGTATCAAGATAATGGTTCTTAATATCGAAAGTATCAAGAGTTCCGAAACCTGGATCAAAAATCAGTACATTTGATGAAAAATATTCTCTTGCGTTTTCATTTGCTCCACCATTATCGTTTGTGGCTACAGAAATAAGTGTTCCCATTGGCTGAGGGATAACCTTAATATTATTTTCAGCATCAATATCAAACTCAAAATCAATCCAATCAGATGTTCCAAACTTAATCTGAAATTTGTGATGTCCAGCGAATACATCTACAATCTGTTCCTTATCTGTAGAAAGATATTCTGGTGGAAGTCCAGTCTGAATACATGGTGTTTTACCAGTAGGATCTCCATACTGATTTTTCATCATTCCAAGAGCAATTCCTACTCTCATGATTACTTTGAATTCTGGTGAATAATATCTTGAACGTGTATAAAGTGCTGCAGTAGAGCTATCACTTTCTCCAGTCTTCAATCTTGACTGTGCTGCATCACCTACGAAATACTCGTTATTTTCTTCATCACGATATGCGATAAAGTTCTTATCCAGTTTACCGATAGGATTATCTGCCATGCCAAAAGGCACTTTCTTAGCATAGCTAGGGAATGAAGCTACGATATTTGGACTATATGTTTTTACAGATGAATATCCAATATCAATTGCTACTCCCCAATACTTAGGATTAAGTGGGTTCTGTCGTGTCAGAGTGAATGTTTTTGTTTTAAAATCTTTAGAATTAACTGACATAAATTATTCCTTTCTTTATAAAAAATGGCTTCCCTTTACAGGAATAGATACTATGAATTTAACGTTAGAAATAGGTACACAACCATAATCTCTACTATCTCGGCTATGATCTCTGTTATCTCCCATAAGATATACATGATCTTCGGGTACTGTAACACCATCATTTAGATTGCCAATAATAGTTGTTTTTATATTTCTTTCTTCTTTTTGATCGTTGATATATAAATATCCAGATTTGATTCTTAGTTTATCTCCAGAAACTCCTACTACTCGCTTAATAACTAATTTGTTATAGTTAGTTTTTGCTACGACAATATCGCCTTTTTCAATTGTCTTTTTAATAGGATTTCTGAATACTAACTGGCTATCCTTTAATGTAGGATACATTGAATCACCGGCTACCTGGCTAGGCCTAAAGAAATAGACTGCCAAGATTTCAACTAATAAGATAGCCGATATAACGATTATTCTTTTTTTCTTCATAGAAGCACCTATTTGTAAATCTTTCTGTTATAGATTATTAAGTCGATCCTATCTTCTGAATAAGATTTAACCTTTACATCAATAACCTTCTTTACTTTAAATTTCATTCCGGTGTAATCTTTGATATTGAAATTCTTCATATCTTCATCAATGATCTTAGAAAATGCTTCTACTACAGCTTCAGCATCAAAGAAATTTAATCGCATCGAGCACATATGCTCATTTTCTGTTCGGTTCTCTTCATAATACTTAGGGCATGAATAAAAATTCGACATGTTCTCTGCGCCAGCATGCACGGTCATTTCTACTGGATCATGATTATTTGCACAGAAAAAATGTATCTTTTTCCATAGATTTTTCTGCATATCTTTGCCTTTCTAATCATCTAATTAGTGGTAACTTTTATTATTAATATGACAGATATAAGAACGTTTCTTGATTTTTGCATAAAAAAAGAGAAGTTCCAAAGAACCTCTCTTAAAATAAAATATAAACTTTACACAAAAACAAAAGCTCCTGGGTTATCCCAGGAGCTTATATCGGCAATCGTTCACCATTATTTTTTATACAGGGGAAGTGCCCGGTTCAGCCGATATGAATCCCTCAGCAAGTGAGCCTGTATTGATTTTTTATACGTAATTTACGTACAACAACTATGAAATATAATATACACTATGTTACAAAAAATGTCTAGTCTAATTTGTAATTAGAATATTCTACGTCCATACTTGTACCATTTATATTTCTGCAATAAGGACAGATATCTTCACTTCTATCTCTGAATCCTGGTACTTGATCTTCCGTGAATTGCTTATATTTCTTATTACATTTCGGACAAGTAACAACATTACTAGACTCTCTGAAATACTCTAAATCCCCATCGCCATTGTAATATACTCCCATAGCATTTTCTCCTTTACTAACATAATTAGTATTTAGGTTTCCCTTTTTGTATCTCACTTAAAAACTGGCATAAGATTTTAGGGCAAAAATTCTTTTCAACTAAATTTGCCATTTCTTTTAAAACATCAGCTTCGTTTTTCTGATCATGGTATGGTCTTTTATCCGTCATAGCATCAAATGTATCTGTTATACGCACTAGTTTAGCTAACAATGGGATTTGTTCGCCCTTCAAACCATAATATCCAGATCCATCGAAATTTTCATGATGATACAATATTCCATTTACAACATCATCAGAAAAATATCCACTTTGTTTTATTTCTTGAGCACCCCATTTAGGGTGGTTCTTTATGATTTCAAATTCTTCATTTGTAAGCTTACCTTTTTTATTTAAGATATTAATATCAATATATTTTTTACCAATATCATGAAGTAAGGCTGCTTCGATTAATTTTTCCATCAAATCTTCATTTAATCCCATCTGGAATCCAGTATAAGCAGATTCAACAGCTACATTTAAAGAATGATAATAAGTATATATATCATAGTCCTTTAAAATAGATAGTTCTTTTTTAATAAAATCGTTTTTGTTTAATGTTGCTTTTATAAGTTCAGTAACTATTTCAGATAAATTCTGTTCCATTATAGAGTCCTTTCTACGAGTTGAACTTGAATTTTAACATGCTTTTTTCTCCATTCTTTTCAAGGACTAATCTTGCTTTGAATTTTTTACCGGCTTTAGAAACAAAACCACTTAATTCTTTTGTCTTTCCTTTTTCGATTGCATCTCTTAATTCGTCATTTGTTAATCGTCTCTTACATACATTGGCCCAGAGCGTAAAATCACAAGAAGGGCAAGATACTTTATCACCTTGTCTTTGTAATTCTTCCATACAGTCAGGGCATTGAATTCCTATGTCTACTTTTTGAGCTTGTATAAAATCTAGTTTACCTTCAGTTGCATTAAATTTTAGTTTTTGCATCCAAGTTGCACTTTTATCTTTTTTAGTAAGCTTCTTCTCTACTGTATTGCCATTAAATAGATTAATAGCATCTTCTTTAGTGAATGTAGCTCCTAGAAAATTCTTAATTAGAGTATATTTACAGCCATCACTATAACCTAAACAATAGAAGTTTTTAGGGCCTTCCATAATATCTTTTCCACATGAAGGGCATGTCATGATTGGCTCTTTTTTATAATTATTTGCATCACCATAATATGTTTTATTGACAAGTTTTATTTCATTAATCAGTTTAACGGTTTCTTCCTTCATTATCTCTTCGCCAGCAGCTAAGGATAACTCTCCGTTTCTGATTTTTAATAACATCTGCTCCCAATGTCCAGTAGTGTCTATATTACATAGGGATACATCATTTATAGTATGAATCATAAATGATCCAAAATCGGTTGGTACAAGATTATTCTTAACTCGCTTAATATATTTATCTTTTATAAGCTTTTCGATAATTCCAGCTCTGGTTGCTGGTGTACCGATACTTAAATCTTTAATATCTTCTTTAATAGTTTTATCAGTTAAGTATTTAGTAGGATTTTCCATAGCCGCAATAAGTGTACCATCAGTGAAACGTTTAGGCTTCTGGCTTATTTTTTCAACCTTATCGAAGCTACTAACTGAATATGTTTCTCCCTCATTAACGAGAGGAATCTCAATATCATTTACTTTTGTTTCAAGGAATTCAGTAAAACCTTTATCTACTACTATTTTTCCAGATGATCTAAATAAATATTTATTACCGTTATAATCTTCTACTTCAGATATAACTGTAGTTTTATCCTGGATAAGAGGTAACTGGAATATGGCTAAAAACCTTTTTACGACCAGACTGTAGATATCTAATTCTTTATTAGATAACTGCTCAAGATCTGGCTTTTCTGTTGTAGGAATAATAGCTGAATGTCCATGCTTTTTTAATTCTGCATCATTAACATATTTCTTAATGCTTTTTACATTAGAAATTCTTGTAGATGCAAATGCAACTTCTTTAGAAAATTCCATAAATGTTGCACAAGATGATAAAATACCTCTAAAATTCTCATTAGAAGATATAACTTCACAATCAGTTCTAGGGTAAGACAGTAAATGCTTTTCATACAGACTTTGGATAATCTCCAGAGTATCATTAGCTGAATAACCTAGTTTAGCTGCATCCATCTGTAGAGTTGCCAGTTTATATAATTTAGGGGCAAAAGATGTTGTTCTCTTTTTATCTACAGATATAATCTTACCGCTATCATTTAAAGTATCAATAAGATCTCTTACAGATTCCTCTGTATCGAATACTTTTACTCCAATTTGATTATTAGTTTCTTCATCTGAAACCGTTTCTTTCTGATCTTCGTAAAGATATCCGCTTAATCCATTAGCATAATTTACATTTAATCCATATGTAGTTTTAGGAATGAAATTTATAATTTCATCTTCTCTTTTTACAATAGTTGACTGAACCGCAGTCATTACTCTTCCAACTGCGATAGTATTTCCTTTAGCATATAATCTATTTCCTAATGCTCTTGAACCATTCATACCAAATCTGTAATCAGAATGCTGTCTAATTAAGGCAGCAGCCATAAGATTTTTGTACATAGGTTCATCATCGGATTTTAGATTCTTTAGAGCATTTATAATTCCATCTTGAGTTGTATCATTTGCCCAGAATCTTAGTACGGGAAGTTTATTATTAAATTGCTGTAATACTAGATTAACTAACAATTCACCTTCCTGGTCTGGATCTCCTGCATGTATAATTACATCATACTTACCAGAAGTGGCCATTTTCTTAATTTCTTCGTACTGTTTTTTGGTACTCTTTTTTACTTTGTACTGCCAGCCACCTTCATTCTCAGGCTCTATTGGTAGTAATTTTTCATCCCAGCTAACATAAATAGGATTCATTTCAGCTGGATCTTTTAACTCAATTAAATGTCCAAACTGCGCAGTAAAATCAATATCATATTCGATATCTTTTGCGCACTTTTTATATGCTCTTTGAATATCTCTCATTAGAGAGGGTTTTTCTGCTATTAATAAAGCTTTTTTCATAAGTTCTCCTTAAAATTCAGCTTTTCTATAAAAATATGACAGATTCGCTTTTATACGAACAGACTACAATGCTTTGGTAAAAATTCTCTGTTAAACTTTGTACCAATACGTTTTCCACCAAAGCTATTCATAATTTCTCCATTGAAAATCGGATAATATAAGAGGTTGATATCTTTATCTACAAAGTAAATAGAACTATTATGCTTCTGCGCATAATCCATAATTTCAGAGAACTCCGGATTCTCCCATAACAGAGTTTCATTAGGTTCATCATCTAAAACCAGAATAAACTTCGATTCTTCGTAATAACTATTAAATATATTTTCTCTAGTTATATCTTTTTTACGAGTAATTAGATTTTCTATTACATCTTCGTAATTGTATTTTGAAAAGTTTTTTACACAGAATTTATTCATAATGTTCTCCTTATGAAAATGTTGTCTATTATGTTAAAGTGTACTCAAATGTGCTTACACTGCATTGTCAAACCAATATATCTTTGAATATTTCCAAAGTAGTTTGCATTTTTTGGCATTAACCTTTTTACAATGTTTTGTAGGACTCTGAAAATTCAAAGCATTTAACTTTGGATAAAGTGCGGTTACGTAACCTCTATGAGTTTCACCATTTTTGAAGGTATATTCAACTAAATCTCTATGTTTTATACTTAAAACGTTATCCGTTTTAGCTTTACTTTGCCTACGTATTGGTTTTATTATCCATTCTATAATATCTGTAGTATCTGGTTTTAGATCTGTTATACAGATAGCATCGTTCGAATGTGATTTTTCTATATCCCAGTCAATGCGTTTATTTGCAGTATCACCACCATTTGTTAAATGTAAAATACCAAGTTCTGATAACTGTTTTCTCAACCAATTTTTACCTATCATTACATGACTTGCATAATTAAGATTTTTATTATCAGAAGAATTAAGCATATTAAAATAATGTTTCATATACTGTTCTTCTTTGCCTTCTGTCTTTTGGTGGCAATCACTACATAAAGTTATGAGATTATCTAATGTATTAGAACCGTTAAGTCTTCGTGGTTTTATATGATGTACTTCCAATACAGTATTAGATTTACCACATTCCATACATTTGTGGCCATCACGGAAAATAACTGCTTTACGAATATTCTCATCTAAACGATTTGATTTTTGATATTGCCAATTATAAGGTTTATAACCATCTGTTAAGGCTCTTATATCAATAGCAACATCTTCGAGCCAATAATTGGTAATATTAATCCATTTATTCAGATGGTATATTACTCGCATTGTAGCTTGTCGTTTTTGTAAAATACTTGGTGCTATTCTCCCGTTTCGTTTAGATGATTTACGATTATAAAATCGTGCCTTACGATATCTTTTTTGATATCTGTGATATCTACGATAGCTTCTGCGAACATCCATAAGATGCTTTACGTCATTACGCTGTTCGATTGTACCTTTAAATAAAACCTTATTCTTAGTTTGACATTTCTGCACTAGAGCTATACCTGCATGTAATCCACCATCATCAATACCAAGGCGAATTTCATCTTTACAGATTTCATCATTAGGAATAACTCTATTGAGTTGTATTACCATAGGATATTTAGATACGAGTTTCGCTTTGCCTTTTCGTATCATATACCACGCTTTAGTTTCTTTCGTTGGGCTTAACTGCTTACCGTCAGCGTCCAACACAAAACTATAATTTGTCATTTCTGACCACCTTCCTTTCGGAGAATTGTTCCTCGTGCCAATGACAGAAAGAAGTGTTTATGTTTCGCTGTTTGCACCACAGGACATTAGTGGTGTTTCTTGCTTGGCAATCACAGAGCAACGGACTGAGAATACATCCGAGGGTGTGTCTTTAACTTATCTCTCTATCGTAGTTCATCATGCAGAGTAGCTTTCGCTATCAGCACTCACTTAGGCTCGAAACCTACTGTTAAATTCATGGCTCAAAAAGCTTAATTGTGTCCACTTTTGAGTATGTTTAAACATATATTGCTATGTTTTTAATTACTTAACAGTTAGTCCTTATTCGTGAATATAAACTGGCGTTCCTACATCTACATTTGCATATAGATTTTTCATTACAGAATATGGTGTATTAACACAGCCATGTGATCCGTTCCTATGATAGATATTGCCACCAAATGAACCTCGCCAGGTTGCGTCATGTATGCCTATTCCGCTTCCAGTTAATCGCATCCAATAATTTACCCAGCTACTATATCCAGGGCCTTTGAGAGTCTTCCCAGGCACTTTTGAAGTAATATAGTAAGCTCCTACAGGTGTTTTAGTTGTATCTTTACCCGTTACAACAGATGTTTCTATTACAGGGTTATAAATATTGTTTTTATTTTTCTCGTATAGATACATTTTCTGGTTAGAAATAGATACTTCTATATATTTGTTAGCTGGATAATCGCTATATCTTATTGGTTCTCTATTAGCTAAAGATTCATGCTTTAAAAAACATTCTTTTAAATATTTAATCTCAGCCTTCTTATCTATATCTAATAGGGTGCCTTCGGTTATTAGCGAATCCTCACCAGACATTGTTTTAAAGGGTATAGGTTTCTTATCAAAATCTATTTTTTCTACTTGTTCATCTATAAATGATAAATCTGTATTTTTATAATCCTTTTCATTAAGAATCTCTGATTCCACTTTCGCCCCATTAGAATACTCACACACCCATTTGAAAAGTTTAGGTTTTTCTTCTGATTTATTCTTCTTGTCTAAATTTTCAATATTATTAGTGTTTACGTATGGGCTAATATTTTTACTATGGAATCTATATACTTGTATAAGAATACCTAGCAATAACAAACCGATAATTATATATTTGATATAATTTTTCATCTATTTCTTAGCAGGATACCCTGGCTTTTATAAGCCGAGGATGAATGCGATTAAGCACACTCCATGCTTCTCCTTTCCGTAAGATAACTATTAGGTGTATACAGATATTTTAATTTTTTATAACTGATATTACCCTTATTTACTTTTTCTCTCTGTAGATTTCTTATATCAAAAAATCCGCTAGTTCTTCTTCCAAAAACGAAATACTCTTTGTCATCAAAGCTTACCTTATCGAATAGCCTGAATCCTTTTACCTTATATTCAGCTTGATTATTCTTGCGTATACCGCCTTTATTAATCTTATACTTATGTATCTGCCTGTTATGGCAGCGTATTTTCTTTTGATAATATACATATCCCAGAGGCTTAGCTAATGGGTTTTTGCTGATACATCTGGCATCTATATAGTGCTCTTTAGGAAGGTTATTTTTTATACGAGTATTTTTAGTTATATATCCGTATGTAAGACTTACATTCGGATAAGTCTCTTTTAACTTGTTGTAAAACGCCCATCTCATTATTCCCATAAAAGTAGCATCTTTAAAACTCATGCCACGTTTGATAGTCTTTGGTAGTTTTACGGTTCCTTTGTGGTACCCTTTATGACAAGTCTCACATAGAGTAATAAGGTTATTCGGTGCATTTCCTCCAGTTTTTCGGCTTTCGATATGATGTACATTAAGAATTTTATCCTTTGACTTTCCTTTGCAACACTGGCAAATGTGACCATCTCTGGAAAGCACATATTCTCTAACATTCCAAAAATCTAACTGTTCACCTTGTTGATACTCTGTTCCACTTATGGTGGGATTCTTAATCTTTTGAATGTCAAAAGACGCAACTTCTACGATTATTCTTGTGACAGGAAGTATTTTGTATACATCCTCAACAACTTTTAGGTGAGTATCTACTTTTGCCTGTACTGAAGGTGCAAGCCATCTGTCAGATCTTTTACGGTTATTAAATTTTGGTTTTCTGTATCTTGTTTTACGATTTCGTCTTGTTCTGCGAGCTTCTCTGCGTGTAGAAAGTAAATTCACAATATCATTTCGTAGTTCTACATCTGCAGCATATAGTTCTTTATCAGTAGTAGTTGCTGACACGCCTATATGTTTACTGCCTGCATCAATACCTAAAGATACATCCTGAGTATAAGTCGTACTCTTATACATTAATTGTATTGTAAACGGACATCTTTTAATTACTTTTGCTTTACCTTTGTTAAGTAATCTGCGTACTTTGCCACATCTATTTGTTGGCATTAATGGTTGTCCGTTTATATCTAATACATATACCAACATAGATTTGGCTCCTTTCTGTAAATTACTGATATGTTTATTGCTATAAGCCGGTACATATCAACCGTAATGCAGCCTTCGCCAATGTTATTATGAGGTTTTTGTAAGCAACACCGTTCCTACCCATTAGAACTGTTTAATCACTTATCTTAGAGCTGCAGACTAGGCTGAACATCCACAGGTAACTATACATAACAATGAAACTACTAATGTTTCATTGTATATTCTCACATAACGTAGTCAGTTAAGACTTAGGCTAGTCAACAAAGGCTTTTACAAGCCTCCACTTCAACAATTATAAAATAATCGCAAGTGGTGAGTTATTGACCCTACTCGTAGGTTTTGATATACCGTTTTATCTTCAATATTTCTGATGAAGATATTTGCAGTTCCAGGAATGTATTCTCCGTGGAAAAGAATACTTCCAGGGACCATTAGATAGAGTCTTTTCTTTGCTCTAGTAATCGCTACATACCAGAGTCGCAAGGACTCTTGAAACTCGTCCTGTGATATAAAACTGCTTTCTCCAGGGAATATTCCGTCTATGCAGTTCTGGACAAAGACATGTTCAAACTCAAGACCTTTAGCAGAATGTATAGTGCTTATAGTTAATGCATTATCATCTTTCTTCTGATCCGGTGTTCTGTCTAGGGTAAATGCATCTAACATTGATTTAATGCTTGTATAGTCATTTGCAATTTCTAATAAAACCTTTATAGTCTTCTTATCATTTTTAATTGCATCAATCTGCTTTTCTTTACTGCTCTCACTTGATCTTGAAAGATTTACTTTTTCTTCGGCCATTGAGAAATAGAATTCCTTTATTTTATTAAGCTGGGTTTTGTAATCAGAGTCTTTTAATTCAATATAAAAATTATGAAGATCGTTTAAATATGGTTTAATACTATTAAGATGTGAATATGGATTATCAATAATAAAATTATCTCTTTTACAATCACAGGCAATTACTTTAGAACGTTTAGTTCCTATTTTAGGTAGAACGTCTAATACACTAAACCAAGCAAGTTCATCATATGGATTAACAATAATCTTACAGAAGTTTAGGAAATCAATTACGCATTTATGCTCTAAAAATTTGAGTCCACCTAGCTTTTTATATGGAATTCCTTCTTTGTCCAAAAGGAGTTCTAGCTTATAACTTTCTTTTGATGTACGACTTAAAACAGCTATATCTTTTACTGTATTATTTGCGTAGAAGTAATCTTTGATGAAGTTGAATTCGTATTCTAATTCATCTCTATCAGTGTCTAATAACACACACTTTGGCTTACTCTCGTTATCTGTATATGTGCCGATCATTTCTTTATCAAAGTTATTAATATTACTAGAATTAAATGACTGATTAGCAAACTCTACAATTTCATTTGATGAACGATAATTCGTTTTTAGAACTGTAGTAATACATTCTGGGAAAGTATCCTGGAATGATAAGATGTTTCTTACATCAGCTCCTCTAAATGCATAGATACTCTGCGCATCGTCACCTACTACAGTAATATTCCTATTCTTACTACCAATAAGCTTTATGATTTTAGCTTGTAGTATATTAGTATCCTGGTACTCATCTACCATAATGAACTTATATCGAGTAGCTATTTTATTTAATACTTCTTCGTTCTGAAGTAATTCATAGAACTTTACCAGCAGATCATCATAATCAAGCATTCTATTTTCTTTTTTATATTCATCATATTTAGTTTTTAACTGTTTTATGTATGCAATGACTTCTGGGTAAATGTCTTCATAAGAGTTAGAAACCTTTTTAGGAATAATTTCCTCGAAAGTTCTTTCTGTATTTATATGCTCAGAAATACAAGCTATGATCTTATTAGTATTTAATCCTTTAATCTTGTTTCTATCGCCAAAATCTTCTTTTATAAAAGACATCGCTGTTACAGTTTCTGGTGGTGTTAGAATAGAAAAATTACTCGAAACACCAATAAAGCGTCCATATTTTCTTAACATAAGCGCACAAAAAGAATGATAAGTACAGGCAGTGATTTGCTCTGTATTATCACCCTCATAATTTTCTAGGTTCTTCTTTATTCTTTCCTTCATTTCATTAGCAGCTGCATTTGTAAAAGTAAGAAGTAATATTTCTTTTGGTGTAGCTACTTTTTCTGAAAGTAAATACGATACTCTTGTAGTAAGAGTGTGTGTTTTTCCAGAACCAGCTCCGGCTAATATTAAAAGTGGTCCATATGTATGTGTAGCAGCTTTATACTGCTCTTTATTTAATCTTGATAACGTTTCTTTTATGTTCATTTATTTACCTCTATATTGGTGACTAATCTATTATTAATATGACAGTTTTGGCATTGTTTTACGGTTTTTGTACAAAAACATTGTTTCTGTCATATTTTAAATAGGAGATTTTATAATGCTTTTGTTAGAAAGTAGGTTATTTATGCATTGCGAAGATAATGTAAAAATATCTAAACATGCATCCAAACGATTAAAAGAACGTCAAGGTTTTAAAAAACGTAGTAATACAAGAATGATAGAAAAAGTTTTAAATGAAGGTTATGATCTCGATGAAACTAAAGGAGTTTTGAATAACTATTTAAGAAATAAAAAAGATAATTATAAAGAACTGGGAGAATTTATTTATAGAGTATATGGAGAGTATGTTTATATATTTAATGAAAACGAAGTTTTAGTTACTTCTATTCTCTTACCGCCTTATATTAAAAAGAATCTTAAAAAATTAGTATTTAAGAAAATATAATCGATTTTAAAAAGAAAAGCCTTACTACAAATGTAGTAAGACTTTTTTAATTGTTAAAAATCATATTACAAGCATGCACATCTATCCATTCGATCGAACAAAACTTTTACATCATGTTCCAGATTATTGAATGATGTAAAATGATTTGAACCACCCTTATAATCTGTAGAGTTTTTAGCTGTTCTATAAAGAACCCCGTTCATACATGATGATTCTGAAAAATCATGGTATCCACGGAATCGATCCATACCAGAACTAATGTAGATATATTTATCATCCTTTTTAATGAACCCAGAGGTATCATAATGATTAGCTTTGAATCCAATAATTTCTGCATCTGGGAAAGTTCGCTCCAGGTAATGTCTGAGAGCTTTGCAAAACTGCTTATACTCTCCACTGCATGTAGAACCATTGTCTGTAATGTGCTTCTTATCCCACTTTCTAAATATCTTCATTTCGTTTCTCCTTTCATACTTTAAAAATTCTATTTAAAATATGAAAGATTTTTGCATAAAAATAGATGGACACGGTTAATACCATGCCCATCCATTTATTATTTTTACAGCTCTAAATCATCAATAATGTTATCTTTAATAGCTTCGCCAATTTCTTCTTTAGATATATCAGATAACTCTTTAACATCCTTCTTTAAGGCTTCAATATTCTTAATATCTATACCCTTAATATCACATCTGAGTTCTTTATTCTCTAATATGTTATCTAATTTCTTTGCCAGATCATAATCATTAGTGATATACGTCTTAGTATTTATACCTTCTAGCTCATTATTAAAGGATATTAGATTATTAGATAATTCTGTATCTAATCCTAACTGAGCGTCACCGTATACGTTTACTACATAAAGCATTTCATCTTTATCACCCAGAACTAAATCACCCTTTTGAATATCTTCAATAATTTCGTTTCCGACATATTCAGTCATTAGCATATCAGATACTTCTTCTATCGGTGCAGCTTCTAAGGCTTCTTCGTATTTAGCATAATTTGCAGTTAGTTCAGTAACTTTATCTAATTTCTGATCAGTTACTGCAGCTATATACTCTTCTAATTTGTCCGGTTCAGTCTGAATGATATTTTCAATTTCTGGATCCAAAGTACGTCTAACTGATTCATCATGTAATGTATACACGATAGCTTCAGCCATAGCCTTTTCGCCATCTTCTTGATTGAATACCATTTCAAGAGACTCTTTATCCAGGTTATTATCTAATCCAAATTTAAGAGCAGATAACTTCTTCTCGCTCATATCCTCTGGGAATTTCTCTACGTTATCTTTAACGATACCCCGTTCCTTTAAAGTATCGAGGATTGCTGTTTTATCCATTTCAGATACTTTGGTTACATCTGGTAATTCGATACCCATTCTAGCATTGTCTCTTCTTAAACTAGCAATATCTTTTTCGATATTCGCCATTTTACTTAATGTAGCTACCTTTTCTTTTTCAAGTTCTTTTAATTCTAAAGAATAAGGTCTCTTCATTCTCTGATGATGAGTAATTTCCTTATCAATACGAGCCTGATTTTCTTTGATAACATCCATCTTACGTTCAGCTTTATCTTTTACATAAACCTTTTCGGCAACTCTTCCAAAATCTATAGCATGTCTTTGGGCCTTACGGTTTTGATGTATTAATCTTGTTTCTTCAATTTTAGCTGAAATCGAAGTTTTTGTATCTCTGAACTTAGTCATTAAAGTATCATTTAATGATCTCTGATATAATCTCTTTGCTTCGAGTTTATATGTCTGCTCATTGATCTTATTAATCTTTTCCTGGGCACGAGCAAATTGCCACTCTTTTACTTTAATTTCAATAGAGTTAACTTTTGCAAGTACCTTATTCTTTGTTTTAACAAGAGTGTTATTAAGCTGATCTCTATAAGCTTTACCCTTCTCCTGCATCTTTTCGTAGCTTTCTTTTGTTCTAGTAGTAAGTCTTTCTTTTACACTTAAAAGGAATTCATCTCTACGTTTAAAATGCTCTTCTAATGCTGTATTAAGTTTATTAGCCTGATTAACTATAGCATCTTTCATAGCTTTAAGTGGGCTTAATGTAAACTCTGCCGCTTTCTTCATATTGTGAGGAAGACTCTGAACCTTTTCAGCAGCTTTTCTATAGATATCACTAATATTGATTGCACGTTCGTTAATGCCTATAGCATCTTCATAAATACCCTTTAACATCTTATAGTTCACAAGGAAACTCTTAAAGTCTTTACTATCAAGATTTCCTACTGGATCTGGTACATCCCCTTCACCAATTAACAGATGATAATTATCCTGGAGGATAGAACGAGGAATCTGAAGCTGTTTAACTATATTGTCTAAACTTAAAAAGCCTTCCTGCTGCGAGAATTCATCAAAGAACTCATTTAAGTCTGGGTACTTATCAATGATTTCATCAATACTTTTTATGCTTTTGATCTTTGAAATTTGTTTTAATGCAGAATTAATTGTATTTACTGTGTCCTTTCTTTTTGTGTCCATAATATCCTGGACTACAGATAAAGTATCGTTAGCGCCTGTAGAAAGGTCTGTATTTTGATCCGTTAAAAAACTTACTGTTTCTTTCAAATTTGTCATTTCTTTTGTTATTTGTCCATTAAAATCGTTCATAACATACGCTCCTTATTTAAAAAATGAGTTAATAATACAAAAAAGAGAAGATATATAAATCTTCTCTTTAAATAATATGACTAAAAAATATTTAATTTTTAAGATTACTTTTATAAGAATATTCCATGATAATAATATTCAACATCAGAAAGTTCACATTGCAAATCTTTTTTTACTTGTTTCGTAAGACGATCATATCTCATATATAAAGGTTTATTAGTGTCTAACATAAGTGATGGCACAAAAGCATCATCAGTTGAATTAGTTAATGTAGGAACTGCCTGGTTAAAATACTCCGTATACTGCTCTTTATTATTAAAATCTTTTATATCTTTATACACTGATTTCATATGAGAATAAATAATATTCCATATAAAAAGTATTTCTTCATCAGACAATTCTTCATATTTCGGTAATTTATATCCTGGGAAAATATATTCCAGAGAATATGCTCTAAAAAATCCAGTAATATAAGCTACATAATATAAAGTATTATGAATATCTTCGCTATTATTTTTGTCAAGAACATTATTGATTAGATTATTAGCAATGTCAAATTCTTCAACATAATTCTTGAAGCAATACTTGAGATTTATACCCCTACCATACAAATTGCAAGTACCTCTAAGTGAAGATGTATCCCAATTATCTTCTACGCCATAAATTGCTTTGTATGGATCGTTATCAAATTCTTCATCAGAAAAAATAATTCCTTCGGCTTTAGCTTCTCTTTTTAAAGCTTCAAGATATTTAGAATTATCACTTGATACAGGGATACCAGTAATTAGTGTTCTAAATAAAATTGAAGAGCCACCAAGATAAAACCCATCTCTAAGCGAGCCAGTTGCACGAAGTAGCTTAATACGGTTAAGATATACTATATCATCATAATAATATACATGATTCCAATGTAAATTGTCTTCCATCATATCTCCGGTTCCGGATCCAACCTGGCAAGGTCTTACAAAAGAATATACATCTAATTCTTTAAAACGTTTTCTTACTTCATCAGAATTAGTGTTATTAATCATATTGCTTATGCAGCTTTCCCCATCTTCAAGTGCATAATATCCAGGATGTAAATTTGAGCGTGTTAAACACATATCATTAGGTTTACCGTCTACAGAAGGATATTTACACATATTCTGAAATTTTTCATAATCTAATTCAGAATATTTTTCATCGTCATATTGTTTTTTTAATATAGGATAAAAATTCCCTTTAAATTCAAAAATACTTCTAAAAAACTGTTCTGCATAATACGTTGGACTAACATATTTGTCTGAAAATGATTTTTCAATACGGTGAAAACCGTGGTTGAATCTCTCTACAAATCCATTTCTTAAGCAATCTACAAAGCCACCTTTTACTGGATCGCTGCACTTAATTGCTTCTGGATTCTCATGGTAGAAATTGCTGATATAACAAGCACGGTTATACATTTCTTCCCAACGAGGATACATATCTTCTGCAGATACTTCCTTTGTAAGAAGACGCATTTTTTCTCTATTCTCACAAGTATCTTCTGGGAGAATAGGTGTATAATCATCAAATTCCTTTTTGTTCTCTTCTGACTTAAACTGCTTACCAGGGAAAAGAAATCCTTCTTTGTATGAATCAACAGTTACTTTAGAATAAAGCTCATCTTTAACTTCAAAAGTATCCATATTGCTATGTGTACATGGATGTAAAATTCCCTTTTTAGCATATGCTGTCAAAATAGGGTGTTTAAGATCACAAATATCGCCACCAATAGCGTCAATAAGTTTTTCGCCAGCTTTCGGATCCTTGCACTCATCTTTTAAGATATATGTTCCATATTTACGAAATTCTCTTATATGCTTTTCGTAACGTGACATTTTCTTTTTTGGTTTAATTAGTTTCTTAAAAAGTCCCATTTTTTTATCTCCTTAATGAATCGTACTTTATGATAATATGGTTATTTTCTATTAGTATATTATCATATATTTGGTATTTTTCTATATATAATATGACATGATTTAGTGTTATTTCGTCATTTTTTGTACTATTTATCTTTTTAGAGATTTCTTGCTTATGGTGTGTTAAAAATTTACCTTCTGGAATCTATATGTCCAGAGATTAGCTTTAAAATCACCAACCTCATCTGCAGTAGATACTAAAATAGCTCTTTCTGCTAGATTACCAGCACCATCTCTTATAAAACATCCATTGTGGTTTCTATTATGCCCTGTATTACCTGGACCAATAGCAGCCACTCTATTCCATCCAACACCTTGTAAGTCTCCTAAATCACCATTCCAAGACGTTACATAGATACTCTGGGTCTGGGAAATATTAGATAATGCACCAGCAGGGAACATGTAATTCACATGTGTATCACAAGTCATATATAATTCATCACCACTAACAGCAAAATCTGCATTACTGATAAAATCTCCACCCATATTTCTTACTGTTACTGGTTGAGATAGATTTACACTAGTTAGATCATTAGATATAAGTTCTCTACATAGAGTAGAAGTAAGTGAAGTAGTTCCTCTTGTATAGAAGAGAAATGTCTTACCATTTTTAGTTAAAAGTGAAGGTTGACCTACGCCCCAACCACCTTCAGTTCCAACTACTCTTCCTACTTTTGTCCAGTTGTAAAGGTCATTTGATACTGCAAAGCCTATTTCATTATTTGTACAGTCATAAGTTCTACATCCAAGATATGCCATCAGATAAGAGTAATTACTTCCCTGGAATGAAAAGTTCCCAGATATTACTGATGGATCACAAACCTGTACACTATCCCATGCTCCAGGTGTTGTAGTAAGAACTCTTCTACCATTTAAACTAATACCATCTTTTATCTCTCCAGGAGTAGCTTCGTTAGAGCAATAAAGAACTGTTCCATTTATAACTGTAGGACAATATTTATACACATATCGCTCTACTTTTTGATTAACCGAAGGAGTTCTTGTATTAGTCTTTCTAAATGTAATCCTTTTAGAAGGCGTACTTTTACTTACTTCTTTTACTTCTGCTATAGGTTTAGCATCTTTTAAAAGTGGATTTTCTTTTTTACTTACCTTTTCTTTAACAGAGGGTTTATTTGTAGATTCTGTCTTTGTTTCTATTTTTTTATTACTACGTTGGTTTGTTTTAACAACAAAAACAGATAATGTAGATATTCCTATAATTATTAATAGTAACTTGATTAGATTTTTGCGGCATAAAAAATTCTTCATATCTTGTATTCCTCCTATTATTTGCCTATCTTTAATATGACAACTTGGGAATTCTACAAAATACGAAGAATGAGATAATTACGATATATTAGTGCTTCTATTGCCGAAATTAATGGAGTTCCTATCTTAACGTTTATAAAGAGAAAATATTAGTAGATTATATTAGACTTTAATTTTAATGATAAAAGAGATAAGATTAGAAATAGATTATTATAATCTAAAGATTTTAATATAGGGAGAATAGAAATGGATGCTACTTTCTTAATTAAGAAAATATACCAAGATTATGAATGCTCAGAATATTTAGTGAATGGTGCCATTAAATATACTTTAAATTATAATGAGCATCCTGTAACAATAATGTATTCAAAAGACAATAATTTAAGTAATGCATTACGAATAATTATAACCGTAGATAGAACAGATTATTTATTGATAGAATATATTTATAAAAATGATGATAATTTTGAAATAAATACTTTCATTGATAATGAAGTATATAATGAACTACAATTTTCCTTTTTTCAATTAAAAAATAAAAAGTGCCCAACAGAACCTTTTTTCGATAAAATTAAAGATCATATTATTAATAACGAACCTGTAATAACGCCTGAACCAGAACGACATTATTATCAGCGTCATAACAATAATTTTTTGCCTTATTTCGAGACAGTAGTTAGACATAAAATGTCAAATATAATGAGACAAAGAATTACTCATTCATACCCAAAAGATCTAGCATATAAAATATTAGAGTATTGCAAAAATACTTATACGCTGCGATTTACTGAAGATGAGAATAGAGCAAAAGATATTGTTATTGCTTTAGACCTAAATAAATTAAATGATTGAAATGCTAGAAATATCATCTATTGGTAATGATGTTTTCCCATATCTTTCCGAGCTAATATTATCGTTTGGCATTTGTTCTAAGGATATATATCCGGCAAGTTTTGAATCTTCAATTATAACCTCAGAATTGAAGACAATACCGAAATATTTATTGTTATCATTTGTGCAAATAATTGCTTTTTTATTTTTTAATCGTTGAATATTCATAAAGTATTCCTTTCAAACTTATTGTAACTAGTTAGATATTTTTCTTCCGCAAAATGGGCAAAAAAGTATATCAACATTAATTTCTGAAACACATTGGTCGTTTTTAAATGCCTGTGTAACAAAAGTGTCACCAACGACAAAAGAAAGACTATAGTCATTTTCAGATGCTTGGTGACTTGTTTTCCATTTTAAAAGATTTTTATCTTTTTCTCTTAGGCAATATTTACATCCATTTTTGTTATTCATATACACGTTCCTTTCTTACAAAACATACATTTCGTGTGCTGAAATATGCTTGTACGGTGCGAATTTATCGTAATTAATGATTATAAATTTTCTAGCATCTGGTACTGTGATATTAGAAGGCTCACCCGTTTCGTCCCAAATAGTAGCGTCAATCAGCTTATATGGTACTTCACATTTAATAGTAAAACCTTCTTGTTTGTCTATATACAAAACACAGTCTGTAGTATCTGTTTTCTCGTCTCCGAATTCTATGTTTATACTTACTTGTGGTTGATATAATTTGGAGCCAAATTTAATAAGGTCTTTTCTTGATTCATGTTTACCTAGTATCAAATATCCTAAAATTGTCGTTTCACTCATTTTAAAATCCTTTACTAAATTACTATAATGCCAGTATTTTGTTTATGAACTTATTTCATATACAATATGACAGAACATACAAAAAGAGGTTTCGCAATGAAACCTCTTTATATATTACTCGTATATTACATTTCATTCACACACTACATTTCAAGTGTTACATTTTCATCTAAAGTTACATTCTCAGATACTTTTGTCTTGCTGTTATAACCAGATACATAATCATAAAACTCTGCACAAGCAAGAGCCATGTATGGCATAGTGAAGAAAAGATTAAGAATATTAAGTGTAAACATACCAAGGATTGCCCAGCCAATGAATGATAACTCAAGTACGAAAAGATGCCACTTATTTCCATGCATCATCTGTCTGGACTCTGTAATTACTTCTTTCCAATTCTTATTTGGATCCTCTGCTAAAATATAAGGAACCATTGCATATGAGAAACATTTTACATATGCTGGAATAATAAGAAGTGACCAAAGGAGATAAAAAAGACCTGTCATGAACATTGTAAAAGTAATGTTAAGCCATTCCTTACCCTTGAAATAAGCAAATAGTTCTTTCTTTGTTACTTCGATTCCTCTGTTCTTCTTCATAATGTATGAAACCATACCAACACCCATTGGACAACCAATAAAGATTGAACACAGTGATAAGATCGAAAGAATTGGAACAATACTTCCAAGAATTCCTGCAACAGTACCAACGATCGCACCACCTATCATACTAACTACAAGCCCTAGCATGATAACTCCGACAATCTGGAGACCACATTCCTTTCTAACAGATTTTGCTTTGTTTTTAATTGCTTTTCTCGAATACATAATAATTTCCTCTCTAGTTTTAATTATTTTAGTGAAGTTATTGAAATATATGTATTTACTTCATAAATTTATATTTCGTTTATAATATGACAGAACAAAAAAGAACGCAGCTATTAACTGCGCTCTTACATGTAAATAATTGTTTTTTTTGGATAGGATTGCCTTAGAACAAAGGCGTAAGACAATAATTTTTGTTTATTAGTGAGCATATTTATTATAATAAATATTAATTATAAAAGTCAAGAAGAATTGAGAAAATTCTATTCTAAATACAACAGTCTCAGATTAAATGTAACTGAAATATACTATGTTGCATTTAATTTGAGAATAAATAAAATAAGTTCGAAGAAAAGATTCTCAATTATATGGAGAGAAAATTCTCATAAACACAAAAAAAGTGGTTAGTTGCCACTTCTTTTTGTTACTTTATAACTATTTGCAATCCCTTCTAATAGTCTATAGTTACAGTGATACCTTTTTATAACACCAGTAACTACTTGTTTATTATATATAGTATCTGCTTTTTGCTCTATTTCTTTAATTATTCTTCTACAAAAAAGATACTCTTTTCTCATCAGAATACGTCTTTTTTCTTCATCGGAATCTTTAGAAGGCTGGTCTAAATCAATAATCGTATAAACTCCATCTATAACAGGGAACATCTTTTTTATCTCTAAAACAGAAAGTAATCGCTTTTGATAAAACTGTCGCTCTTCCTCTGGCACTTCCATTTTATCAAGTTTAAACTCACCAACAGACAATAAAATATCGTTCTCATCAACTGGTGTATTCCTAATATCAATAATTTCATATACCCTAAAATTTGTCGGGCCTACATCCTTCCAATTCCTGTGTTTTTCTTTTGCAGATGTCAAGGGAATTACATATTGATAACCATCGTTATTTACCAAAATCCCTAAATGTGGCTTTTTATTATAGTTTCCCTCCGGATCATACATAACTTCTTTATCTGCATCGTGCAATGTTGCCAGATAGTTTATATCGATATAAACCATCTTAAAATCTGTTAAATTCATAATTCTCCCCTTTGCAAAAAATATGGGAAGCCTCAAGAAGCTTCCCATAAAACATTATCGTTCCTCGCTTTCTGGTGGAGGTTCACCAAACATTATCGTTCCTCGCTTTCTGGTGGAGGTTCACCAAACATTATCGTTCCTCGCTTTCTGGTGGAGGTTCACCAAAACTATATAAATATGTCAACACATATTTAGTTCTTATTTGTTTATGTGAAATATACACGCAGGTATTATATTAATCTTTTATAGAAAAATTGTCAACACATTTTTTGTTACTAATAATATATCACTATATTATAGGGAATGCAAGTGTTTTCATTATTTATATCGGATAATATGACGTATTTATTATATTTGAGAAGTACCTCTTTCTTATATTTTTAAAATTTAATCTAAATATAAAAGTAGGTACTTCTCTTATTTCGTTTTATTAAATATTTTATTAATGTCAATATCTTTTATTATACGATAAGCTGATATGATGATAAAAGTAATATGGTTAAAGAATTAGTGATTAAGATAATACAAAGGTAAGTGTAATGCTGTCGAGTAATAAGTTTTTACTTTCCCTGTTCTAATTGCTTCCTCAAGAGTTGCTGGGAAATCATTTATCATATTGCCTTCTTCTCCATACCACAATTCATTTCTTTCTCTCTGATATTCTGCTTCGTTTTTAATGGCATATTCAGCCTGATTATGAGAATATGCATTAGGAAGAATACTTCTTGCTCCCATATGTTTTGAAGGAACATCACCATAATGAAGAATTTCTTCTGTTCCATCCTGGTAAATGATTTTTATATCATTATATGGATCATTTCTGTTAGTATTATATTTTGAGCAAGCTGCTGAACCCCATTTATAATTAGGCCAATCTTCATTAATTAATGCTTCGTAATCACATTCACGGAACCAAGCTTCTTTATCAAAACCACTATTGTTACCATTATTTGCGTTACCAGATTTGGCAGCCTTACCGCTCTTAGTACCCTTAGTACCCTTCGCACTCTTAGTAGCACCATTTGGTGTATTAGTATCAGTTGTAGCTTCTGTTGTAGGAGTCTCTACTGCACTATCCTTTGCAGTGATATATTCCTTAAACTTGTTTTCAAGTTCAGATGTAATATCATAAAGGGCCTTTACAGATGTATCCTTTGAGATTACATTCTTTTTAGTTTCGCCAAACTTACCGTCAAGGCTATTGATAGTCTTAGTCATAGCATCATCAAAGTATGTATTATCGTTGTCATACTTTGCATGCCAGTAATCCTTAAACAGACGTTTACGTTCATCATCTGCCTTGTCGACATCAGCCATGAGATCCTTCCTTACTGACTTCTGAAGATCACGAAGCTTATTCATTTCATCCTGAGTAAGAGAAAGCTTGATGTCCTTATTATTATGTGCTTCTGTTTCAGCAGATACATATTCATCAAGCTGGGCAAGGATTGGTTTCTTATACTTATCGTCTCTAATAGAGTTGTTAAGCATTCTTCTGATATCCTTATTGATGCTAGTTACTTCCTTGTAAGTAACATCTTCTGCGGATACATCCTGCTCTACTCTATAATTGTGGTAAGTTACTCCACCACCTACAGCTCCACCAGCAACAGCAACTGTTACTACTCCAGCTGCAATCTTCGTTTTAAGTGCCATACCACCAAGTTTGGTGATAACATTTCCAAAAATATTCATATATCTATCTCCTTTGTTTATGAATAAAATATTATTTTCTACACTATTAATATGACTTGAAAACCCTATATTTTGTGAAAATGTGTGCAATTTTTTTATAATATTTACTTCATTTGGTATTTTACAGGCTTTGATCTCATCTGATATACCAAATAAAATAATAGGTGCGAATGATATAGAGTGTAGAGTTATTCTTTGCTTTTTCTCTATATTCTGTATCTTATCTCGTAGAGTTTTCTTTGCTCTACTCAAATCACTTTTAATAGTACCCTCTGGAACGTTATATAATGCCGACATAGCCTTTATATTATATTCACCATAATAATATCCAATAATATATTTCTGCTGGTTTTTAGGCAGTTCTCGAATAGTCTGGGTTATAATCTTTCTAGTCTCTTCATGCTCTAAGATATTCTCTGGGAAAAGATAATCAACTTCTTTCTTCCCCAGGTTCTCATCTTCTGTAGCCACTTCTTTTATATTCTTACGAATATATGTACCCTTCTGGTTAGCAGCTATTCTTTTAATCCATTTTAGACCAGCTTTTTCGTCTTTTAATGTATCAATATTATTATATACAGCCAGATACGTTTCCTGCATTATATCTTCGGCTTCTTCATTATCCATGCCATCAAATACTAATGAATACCAGACATAATTTTTAGAGTAATTATATATGTCTTCAAATGCAGATTCGTTTCCGCTTTTAAATGATATTATTGCTTCGGCTATTTTTTCGACATCATTTTTGTTTTTATTTGTTATCATAATTTTCTATCCCATAATAAATCTCCTTTTTAAAATTATGCTTTTCTATATATAGGTAGCACATAAGATTAAAAAGGTTGCAATTTTTTGATTATTTTTTAAAATATTTTTCTACTCAAAATAATAAGGGAGATAAACTCCCTTATTATCATAACTCATTATACCATATATTTCGACAAAGTGATAAGATCTGCCATTTCACGTTTAATATCATTAACTGAATATATAGGGCAAGTATCTGTTCTGGATTTTACATTCTTTCCGAACATCTTATATATTTTTGCATTTTCGACTACTTGATTTGTTAGGCATTTTACACTGTCTCGTGTTATCATATCTTCATTATTATGCTGTAATTTTTCTGTTAGTGTTTCTATCATATCGTATATCTTTTTGAATGCATCGTCCATTTCTGGTGTAGTATCAGAGTCTTCCCAGAGTGTCATTACTTCGAACTGAAGCTGATGTAATAATGGCCCAATTCCTTCATTTTTCATAAGTTCTCCTCCTTTCTGCATATTTCTCTGGTTATTTTTGTCGTTAATAAAATCTTTCATAACAACTTCCTTTCTGTAAAAATATTTTTCTCTTCACTATACATTTGGGGTGAATCTTTGCTGATTACTAAAAAAATGAGAAGAATTTATATTCTTTTTATTTTTATATGCAATTAAAATAATTACTTATCTCACCCTTTTAATATACATATAGGTCGTGTTGATGCTAAATCTGCAGAAATTTTTTGAGAAATATAAAAAAAGCCTACCAACAAATAAATGTTAGTAGGCTTTTGCAGCATTATTTCTCCGAATTACTCTTCAAAGAAGTGTTTTCGATTTTAGGAATAGCTACATGCACATATCTATCCTGGATTTCCTGGGTTCTACCCTGGTTCCAGAACTGAGATCCAATATCCTTTATACCCTCGGTTTCCCGATACTTAGGGGAATTTATACCCTCGGCTTCCCGATATTTAGGGGAGTAGACTATACAATCAAAATATTATTCTATATTTAAAATTAAGTGGAAATTATAGTCGTTGAGCGTCATCCCTACGCAATGCTTTAAGGGAGTTTCGTTGCGTTTGATTACCCAATCCTTAATGATTTTACCTTACCGATTCCGTTACTAATCGCCACATATATATTTCTATATATGCTTGGTTATTAAGGCTCTAAGGGAGTTCCCGCAGTTTATTCCATTTAACGTGGCCCTATTGAGGCTAAGCCACATGTACGTCTTGATACATGCATTTTACTCTGATCACGATTCTTGCAATTTGGACATTCCCAAACTAATTTGTTATGCTCATCCTTAACAATACGAATTTCACCGTCATATCCACATACTTCACACAAATCTGACTTTGTGTTTAATTCTGCGTACAGAATTGTATTATAGATATGCTGCATGATTGCAATTACTGCATCAATATTATTCTGCATGTTAGGGATTTCAACGTAACTAATTGCTCCACCAGGTGAAAGTTCCTGGAATTCAGCTTCTTTTGTTAACTTGCTAAAGGCATCAATCTTTTCCATTACGTTTACATGATATGAATTAGTAATATAATTCTTGTCTGTAACGTGTGGGATAATGCCAAATCTTCTTTGAAGATTCTTAGCAAATTTGTATGTAGTAGATTCGATAGGCGTTCCATAAAGAGAATAACTAATATTTTCTTCTTCTCTCCACTTTGCACACTTATCATTCATATACTGCATAACTTTAAGAGCGAATTCTTTTCCCTTTTCACTTGTATGTGATTCACCGATCATTCGATAGCACATTTCAGATACTCCAGCATATCCTAGTGAAATAGTTGAATAATTTCCGTAAAGGAGTTTATCAATTGTTTCACCTGGCTTTAGTCTAGCTAAAGCTCCATCCTGCCAAAGAATAGGTGCTACATCTGATGGCGTTCCTAGCAATCTTTCATGTCTTATACGCAATGCCCTATGGCAAAGTTCTAATCGTTCATCGAAAATCTTCCAGAATTCTTCCATATCTCCATTAGATGAACATGCTACATCAACTAGGTTGATGGTTACGACACCCTGATTAACGCATAAAGCAGACTATCTCTTCTATATAATTATTTATATAGCGATGCGCTTGGAATCAGGCGATAAACTCTGATCCTACTGAGCTACACTCATCACTCATAGTCGTTACACCGTTTTCTTAATTAAAGAAACTTGGCACGGTATTGGCAGCTACCCTTATTAAGGGCCTTAGCGTCTCTTACGAAGCGTATTCGCACAGATCGTAACTTCTGTCTTATTTAACTTCTACCGTTAGCAATATAAGATTAATTTTATATCACACCGTTTATCAAACGTTCACATCGTTTAAGGACGACCTAATCAGGCAACGTTTGTCAATCGTCCATAATATTTATGTTCACCTTCTTTGAAATTCAATGCATTTGCTTTATTGTCAGCATTGCATAGATTTTCTCTATTCTTTTCATTATCTGCTGTAAGGAAGGATCTGCAACCCCAAATATGTTCACATGATTCGCAACATCATGCAGTTCCCTTATGAACTTCTCTATGTCGCCATAGACGAGATATGAATTTCACATATCCAGGACAAAATATAAAAATTTGTCGTTCAGACTATATCACGCTCTGGATTTCTCCAGTAGTCCTATCTTTTCGCTTTATCATTTGCTTATAAAGCTACTCTACTCACTTCGTGTCATTTCTGACCTTATTTTCATGCTATTTTTCAAGCCTTGTAGCTTTCGATAGTCGTTAGACTTTTACAATTTTATATGAAATTGATTTAGTACGGTAAGTTATCTTATATAAGACTTACTCCGTTTAGATAGGTTTGCTAATATTGTCACCAATATTAGGCACAGGTTTTGTTTATGCACGGATAAACATCTCCATCCTTTAATTCCTTCATCTTCTTTTCTGAAATATAATCCGGAACCATTCTTTTTGCAGTACATTTGGCTGCTAGTTTTGTGAGATAAAAATACGGGCTGTCTTCTGTAATGTTGTTTTCAGAAAGCACATAGATTAATTTAGGGAAAGCTGGAGTAACATAATTGCCACTTCTATCTTTTACACCTAAAATTCTCTGCTTTAACATTGTTTCAATAATTAAAGCCAAATCCTTTTTCGCATTCTCATCTTTAACTTCATTTAGATACATGAATACAGTTACAAATGGTGCTTGCGTTTTCTTAGTATGATTGATGTATCACGCTAAGGCTGACTATTTCTTGCTTGATGATTAACATCAAACCAATGCGTTTCCGCAGTCGCTTGCACAGCTGCGTACGGTATAAAACCTAGTCGATACAATTACAGGTTAATGAATCGTTAAGTTATGGGCTTCTGGATTATTTTTTATCCAGCGAGCCAATGTAGCACGGGAAACTTTCAGATATTTTGCCAGTGATGTCATTGTCGTGAAGCGTTTTCCGTCACATAGAATATAGTCAGTGAATAATTTTCTTTGTCTTGAATGCGTTGGCTTGCCATCTTTAAGCGTCCGATAATAATGAACGTTATTTTCAGATGGTGTTACCCATTCAAGGTTATCGACCATATTATTATGCTTGTTACCGTCTTTATGATTAACAACGGTAAGCGATGCATCATGTGGAAGGAATGTCTGGGCAACGATGCGATGGAGTAATAATGTCCTTGATTTGCGTGTGGCATCGTTTTTCGTTAGAGATATACGTACGTATCCATCCTTACTATCCCATGCTTTCTTGAGGTAATAGGCTTTGTATTGTCTCGAATATGATCGTATTCGCCCTTTATTAGATACTTCATAGTCTTCATATCCAAGTATCGGTTTCCATATTTCCCCATCAATAGTGTCATAGTTATATTGGCGATGACTATTATTCTTCTTGTCATTTATAGCTTGTCTAGCACGAGCGTGTCTGCGGTTTGCCTTCTCTTGGTTGGCTTTATATAGCGCAGGATCACGTTGTATATATATCTGATCGATTTGTGCCTTTGTCGTTCCTATTTTGTCAGCAATCTGTTGTGATGTTGCATCATTGTTCAGCATAGTGATTATCGTTTGTCTGTGCTTATTTACAAATTTTTGCTGAGATGGCGACAAGTGCGTTTGATGTTTAGGTTTCGGTGTCTGCCATTCTCTTAGCTTTCGTGATATCACATATCTTTGAATGTGAAACAGACGTGATAAATAGGCGATTGATTTTCCTTCCTTTGTATAAAGATATTCTATTTGTTCTTTGAGAAGCTGGCACTTCTCATATTGATTCATTGAATTAAGCATTTGTGTGTGCTCCTTTCCTGTAGTCACGAGATTATCTTTGATATTGAGATTTCTCTCATATCAGGATTTTCCTCGTTAGCCTCGTCATATAAGCGAGACCCCGCCTCTGGCGGTTAACATTGTTTTAGAACGGCCTAGCGATAACTGAACCGTTCGTTGATTGTAGTGTGATAAGCTGGTACTGAATAGTCTGACATCCAGCTTCAATTTCTTTCTTTACTTCCATTTCGATAAGTTCATTAAACTTCTCTTTAGGAATAGAAATATTTAACTTCGTCAATTCATTTGTCATTCTCTTTTTGATTTTTTCTCTTGATCTTTCTACGAAAGGTGCAAGATGAGAAAGAGTGAATGTTTGTCCCAATTTAGGAATTTAATATGTAAGTTTTTGTGCTACACATAAATTAGACTATTTCTTGTTGACATTTGTATGTGCCAACCAATGCGTTTCGATTATAGCTATCTATAATCTACAATTAGTCGTTACAATTATTTATTATTAATTTGATATCGTGTTTTTCTGGGTGATCTAAGTATCTTCGAGTTTGTGTTTCTGACTTGTTTAAGAATCGTGCAAATGCTGCTACGGTTTTGAATTTATATTTATCTTTATATAATATGTAATCGAATTTATATCTTTTTTTATTAACTATGTTTCTTTTATTACTTCTGTAAGCATGAAGATTATTATCAGCTTGTGTTGACCACTCTAAATTTGTTGCTTTATTATTCAATACATTTCCGTCTTTATGATTTATAGTATTCTTCTCTTCACTATATCCTTTAACAAAAGCATGTCCTACAAGTCTTGATACCTGTAAGTTTTTATTTTTTACCCTTACATATAATCTATTGTTATTTTTATTAGGATAAGGTTTTAATAAAGCGTATTTTTTATATCTTTTTTTATAGCTTTTAACTCTTCCATAATTAGAAATATAATAGTTTGGATATCCTAATATAGGTTTCCATATCTCATCATCAAAATTTTCAAAATCATAATCTAACGATGAGTTTTCTAATTTATTAAATAAATTATCTTTTGTTCTAATTTTTCTTCTATTGATATAATCTTCATAAGTTTTGTTTAATACATCATCATTTTTTATGTAAGTATATACTAATGATTTTATAGATATTTTTAACTCTTTTGATATTTTATTAAGTGATATATCTCTATCTAATCGAGATTTAATATAATCTCTGTTCCTATTAATAAACTTCCTAGTAGATGGAGTTATATGTCTTTTTGAATTAGATGGTTTTATTTTCCATACATTCTTTAATTTATCACTTACAGTCTTTCGATTTATTTTTAGTAATCTACTAATATATGATATCGAACGACCTTCTTTGTTATATAAAAACACGATTGTTTCTTTTAATAATTCTGCTTTTTCCGAACTTCTCATGAGCATTCCACTCCTTTAATAATAAATAATCACGAGATCAGCTTTTCCAACCTACCTCGTTAGCCTTGCTAATTAAAGCAAAACCCTATTGTGATAGTTAACATTGTTTTTATACGGCAGACTTTAAACCGTACTGTGACGAAGCTACCTGAGCTACAATCTGTGATGTGACTGTACATGCTGTTAAGAAACTATGTGGCTTATCAATTTTCGTTCCAGAAATTGTTGTTCCGTTCTGGAGCATATCTTCCAGATTGACCAAACAACAATTACTCATATGATTGGCGAAGTAATCGCTGTCGTGGAACTGAATGATTCCTTCTTTATGTGCTTCTTTGATCTCTTCTGGTAAGATGTACTTATCTACAAAGTGTCTTGACCATTCACCAGCCATATAGTCTCTCTGAACAGAAAGTATTGTAGGATTCTTATTTGAATTCTCCTGCTTTACTTCTTCGTTCTTAATTGCTACATGACCATCTTTTTCAACTGTCACATCAATAATGTTCTGGATCTTTCTATCTATATCTGACATGTTTCGCTTTTCATTGTGCTTATATCTATACACAATGTACTTCTCAGCTAATTCTGCATGCTGCAAATAGATAATTTCTTTGATTACAAGATCCTGAATTTCTTCTACAGAATATGCTCGATTTGCATTTATTACTGTTCTAGTAATATTCTCTGTAATTTCATTAATCTCTTTTGAAGTTAGTTTTTCGATTCCTCGAACTTCATTGTTTGCTTTGCCTATCGCAATCTTAATTTTATTTGGTTCATACTCAGCCTGAGTACCGTCTCTTTTGATTACATAGACATTGCTTGTTTGATTTGCTTCTTTGATATTCTCATTAAACATTTGTATACCTCCTTCGCTCATAAAAATATCTACGTATAATATGAAAGATTAATATTAAAAAAATACCTAGATAAAAATATCTAGGTATTTGTATGATATTTACTTCTCTTATGGCTTATGGAAGGTCTACAGTATATTCCCATTTTTCAATTATAAATTCATCTAGTATATCAGCAGCAATATCATTAAGGATTTCATCTACTGGATTATTCTTAAGATATTCCCTGATCTGCTTATTTGTGGTAAGGCCTTTATCTTTTAATACTTTCTCAAATCCTTGTTTGTCTTTCTTATACAGAACTGAAAATAGTTTTCTTAAATCCTTTTCTGTATTATCGTTAGTATTTTCCAAGAAAGAATAAATATCCTTATCATCACCCCAGTATCCTATTACGTACTTATCTTTAAACTCAGAATCATTTGTAACGTAAATTCCCATATTAGGTTCTTCAGATGTACAAGTAATACTCATGGTATATCCAAGTTTGTCAACTAGAGCCTGCCACATCTTGTTCATCGGTCCCCAGGCAGTATGTGTATTAATCATAAGTTCATTGTCGTTCGCAAGTTCTACTTCATCAATACAACCTCTACAAGGATATTTCCCACTCAAAGGATCTGATTTTAGTCCCTTTTCTACTATCAATCCTAGCCAATCATTATTCCAGCTGTTCTCGATAGTTGTTCCTTCTTTCTGCCAGCTAATAATGAGATTGTATAGTTTCTTCGCCTCATTATTCATTGAGTTAAAATTCAGATAATTATAGCACCAATTTGGCATATCTTTTCTCCTTTCAATCTTTACAAGTTATAATGTTAATATGAATAATTTTTTTGTATAAAAAATACCTAGGTAGTTTTTTGACTACCTAGATATTATCTTTAAGCAATAAGTTCTTTAAATTCCCACTTGCGAATTTTTATATTACTAACAGGAACAATTTCGCTCATAATTTCAAATAATCGTTCAATTTTTCCTTTTCTAAAGTATGTCTTAATCTGCGTAAGGGTAGAAGCTTTAGAATAATACTTTCTCATATATTTTTTCGCTTGTTTAAATCTTTCAGGATAGTTCTCTTTTGCTTTTATATACGTATCAAACAAAAATGTTCTCACATACTTTTCTTCCGCTTTATAGTCGCTATCATATTCGGAGTCAAAACTATCAATGATATAGGCATTCTTTAATTCTGGTTCGTTTGTTTGATAGATTCCTATATTCTGTTCTATAGAAGTGTATATGATATTTGCTCCTGGGATATATTTATCTACAAGCATTAACCACATTTCATGCATAGGCTTCCAAGCTGTATTTACTGAAACAAATAATTTATTATCACAATCTAGTTCAAGATTGCTTATCCAACCTATGCATTCAATTTCTTCTGATAAAGGGTCCATTTCTAATCCTTTTTCTACAACTAGCCCTAACCAGTTATTATCCCATGAATGTTTTATAATAGTGCCTTCTTCCTGCCATTTCTCAAGTAAGTTAAATAACTTTTTAGCACCCTTATCTTCTGTTTTAATTGTGTATCGTGTATAACACCAATTTGGCATAGTTAATTCTCCTTTCTTATATCAAAATCTAATAACAATATGAACAATTTTTTATATAAAAAATAACCCGAAGAATTAAACTTCGGGTTATTTCGTATTACTGTATACTTTCTAAATAATCAAATAAATTTATCTGAGAACCTAATTTCATTACTGGTTTTCAGGTCCTTCTGTTGCATCCCAGTATCTTCCAAGATTTCGGATATCACCTAAATCACCAAAGATTGGATCCGTTCTAAACCTTTTCATAGGTCTTTCCATTTTATTCTGCAAGTCAATGAGTTTATCCCAATATTCCGGCATATACTTCCAGATATTATGGAGTTCTTTCTGGTTCTTATTACAACAGCACCAGCATGAAACTCTATCTAATAAAGTATATAAGTCTGGTCTATTCTCATCTTCTGTCCAATGGATTTCATGTTCCCAACAATAATTTAGAGCTTCGGATTCTATAACGCCCCATTCTGCTAATGGTGCTCTTTTATAGTCTTCCATTCGCTCTAATCTTTTTGGCTCATCAGCTGCGATTCCAATATATACAATAGCATCATTCTCTTTAGCATATCTATCTAGTGCAGTTAATTTATCTCTAGTTCCCCAGCGACAAAGACCTCCGCACCAACCATAGCCAAGATGATCGCCTTTCTGCTTTGAATGTACTGGTTTTTCAAGCATATCATACATAAATGGTCTTTCTGGTTTTAACTCAATATACTTAATGTTATGTTCTTCAAGTATCGGTAGAATCTGATCACGCACATGATAGATAGCGTTAAATTCAACGCCAGTATCATAGTACATAACTTCATCAAGTGGATACCCTTTCTCAATTAACATAAGTAACATTGCTACTGAATCTTTTCCAAATGATACACTTGCTACATATTTAGTTTTGTTTGTCATAACACACCACTACACAAATACTGCGTAAGTGGATAGTTTAGGGATTGCTCTTATACGAATAGGATCATTTCTGGATTCCTATCCTTATAGCCACGATGCGCTTAACTACATACAGTTATAATCTCGTGTTATCCGTCTTTCGACACCAAATTATAATTAAGTAGTTAAGGACTACTTTACGAACCTTCATCGTATTCTCCAAGGCTCAACCTGGTTTACCAGGATTCGTGTTATTCCTTTCTTTTATCCTTTATTGTTTTATCCTTCTCTGGTTTTGAAATAATACCATTATCAATCAATTCGTTTAGATATTTGATAAATTTAACCTGAATATCTAAATCGTCCTTGTTTTCAATCTCTTTTGGATCATAAAACTTATTGAACTTATAACCGCACATTCCTTCATGACTAGAGAAATTAAAATCTATTTTGCCATCTTCATAAAATCCAACCCAAAATTCATCTTCATAGTCGTAACACATCATAGTACAAGAATGTTCCGTATGGCACCAACATGGTTTGTGCATAGCTTTATTGAACCATGTTTTCTTTTTTAATTTTTCCCAATCTAATACTTTCAGTGTCTTGATATTCTTCGGTGTAAGATTATATTTGTTAGGATATTGTTCAATTAAGTCAAAATTCATATATCTTTTGGACATATAATTAACTTTTCCTTTCTGTTTGTTTTATTTTCTACTTTTTCATATACTTTTATTTCTTTTTTGATATGATATGAGATTAATAGTTAATAGCTTCTCATTTATTAAACAAAGAGATTAAAAGCTTCTTGTTCATTAATAAAAAAATGAATTCCTTCTGCACATTCGTCAAAACGGTCTTCACAAAAGTTTGGTTCTTCTACTATTTTGCCAACTTGATAAACAAATGAGTTGTCATAGATTGAATATGCCTTTTTATAACTTTTTTCACCATTTAACGATTTAATTTCAAGAACCTTTGCTTTATTGCAGCGACATTTTCTATTGGTACCACTAGAGCGTTTAGCATCTTCTGGAATTTCTAATTTGACCATACATTCTGTTAATCCAAACCCTCTTTCTTTGCAATAAGCTTTTTTCCAGCCGATAAAAGAACCTTCTTCTGGGCAGACCATTGGGATATAGGGTATGTTTTTAGTTGTACATAATACCGCACCATGTACGTCTGCGTTACGTAACTCAGCATAATGCAAGTCAGCATAACTAAGGTTTGCACAACATAAGTCTGCCCCACGCAATATAGCGTAAGTCAAGTCTGTAGCACGCAAGTCTGCACAACACAAGATAGCGCCTCGAAAGTCAACAGCACGTAAATCCGCATTACGCAAATCCGCATTACACAAGTCTGTACCTCGCAAGTCTGCACCATACAAAATAACTTCCCGTAAATCTGCCTCACGCAAATTGTAGTTGCGTAAGTTAAGCTGATGTAAGTCCTCACCACGCAGATTAGCACGTTCACCGTCTTTGTTACCACGTATCCACTTTTTGTGTTTTTTCATAATTTCATTTAATGTCTTTTGATCCATATTTATTACACTTTCTATTCTTCTTAATAATTAGGTTTATAATTATCTTTTATAATTTTTACTGTTCACACCATGTTGTAGCTGCTGTAACTACCATCTTCATTTCTTCGTCTGTTAATGGTTTTAGCGTACACATAGTAGAACAATTTATATCAATTGCTCCGACTCTATAAAGTCGAAGTGTAAGTTTTGCCTTCTCTTTAATACAAATAGCTACTATATCATCTCTTCCTTAGCAATTTGTTCAAAATCTTCCCATGTTAGTTCTTTTAACTTTTCATCAAGAACTTTATTAGCGTATTCATTATCGTCTTCGCAGCAGATTTCAATATCTGTAAAACGCTCTTTGCGAACAGTATCATCCATAATATATTCACGTAGCTGTTCAATATACTGCTTTCCTACTGCACTCGAACAAACACGATTCTTATCGTTACTTAATTTTTCTTCAAAAACTCTATACGAATCTGGGAAATATTTGCCATATTTCTCAAAGAATTGTTTTTGTTTATTAGTAGATTCACCAAGCATTGCCTTTTCAAATATAAAATTATTGTTCTTTTTAATTGTTTTTCCATCAAATGTAAAAACATCAATATGTGTAGAGGTATCTGGGTGATAAATATTATCAGATAAGCCACATTCAGGCTCATATTTGTATTCAATCTTTATATGCAATTCGTTATCAATTTTACAATATGATGTTTTTGTAATAATAGCAGACGGTTCTATGCCACCACCTTCTAGCTCATCAATTTCGTGCTGAAGTTTGAAAGCTTTTATTGCTATATAATGCATTTTGCTTATAGGATATTCTTTATACTTACTCTTTTTAGTCTGCTTATTATTGATTTCTTCCACGATATAGTAATGTTTTGCACCGTATCGTCCATGACTCATTGCATATTTATCACGTTGTGATCCTGCAGCCCATATTGAAACGAAAGATACATCTGCATCAATAACGTCTCGTTTTAAGGCTTTTCGAATAACTACATTCTTTCCTTCAAAAAACTTATTTACCGCTTCATTCATTGTTTTTGCTTCTATAACAATGACATCAGGACAATAAGTTTCTTTTCCATGGAACTCTAATTCATACTTATTCATTTATATCTCCTTTAATTAAAGCTCACTATAAAGATTGTGGCCAAATAAATCATGGCATTCTGAACACAACACATCTTTATTCGCCCCTTCTGCAACTGTTCCACAATATTTACAGAAATGACGATCCTTCGCTTCTGCAATCTGGATTCGCTTTAAATTCGAATATTCCGAATCTAGTGCCTCTCGAATCTCATTCTCGGATTCAGCTTCCCAATTCTCCCATTCAATTGTCTGTCCATTCTGTTTCGTAATTGATACGATATAATCTGTAGTGCGCAAAAACTGATCATACAGAGGCTGAGCCTTTGTAATAAATTCGTCTAAATTCGCATCACTTAATCGAGATAGCTTTGATTTCGGAATCTTCTTTCCATTCTTTTTTGCTATAAAATTCTCGTGAATGAATCGTATCTTTGTTGCTCTATTATTTCTTCTCATTTATATTCTCCTTTCTTATCTATAAAAATCTATCTTTAATATGAATTATTTTTTGCACGAAAAAACCACCCAGATTACTCTGAGTGGTTTTATAATTCTTATATGAACTTACAACTTATGCGAATGGGATTTCTTCTGTTACTCCTTCTGGAATATCAGTGAATTCTTCCTTTGCATCTTCCGCAGCCTTTTCTGTATTATCAGAACTATGGTTCTTTCTCTCGCAGAATTCAAACGATTCTCCAAGGATTGAATTGCCATAGATCTTCTGGCCTTCCTTATTTGTGTAGTTGTTGTTTCTAAGGCTACCCTCAATAAGGATCTTTGAACCCTTCTTAAAATACTTAACTGCGTTTTCAGCAGCCTTACCGAAGAATGCAACTGTAAAGAAATCAGCTCCTTCTCCTCGAAGTCTTGGAACGATCAATGTTACGTTCGCAACAGCTGTATCCTTTCCAGTGTGTCTAAGTTCAAGCTTCTCTTCCTTTACGTATCCAGTTAACTGTACTCTGTTCATAATAATATGATTCCTTTCTGTTATTAAATATTATTGACTAGTTTTTATATGACAGAAAATTATTCAAAAATTTCTGCCATTCTTTTGTACTTTTCTTCCTTCTTTTTATTTACAGCTTTAAAGTTCTTTCTAGGCTTGTACTTTTTACAGTTCTTACAAACCTTTTTCATGTCACTGGTCTTACCCTTCTGACATGTTTCTCCAAAAGCTGTGTAATAAATACAAGGTGCTAATCTATCTTTCATAACAAGTCCTCCGTCTAGTGTTTTTACATTATTAATATGACTGATAATGCTTACTATTAGTGAAAATTATTACGATTTTTCTAATCCTAACCATTCAGCAATTGTCATTTGCCTATATTCACTAGGATTATCTTCTTTTTCTTTTAAAGTGAGTTCTTTTACTATCTGATCTCTTTCAGCTAATGTCTGTTTAGAAAAACAATTCCATTTTGGATATGCAAGATTAGGTGTTTTCTCAAGTGCTACATATTCATTCCAAATATTAGGCATCTTTTCATATATCATTCTATGCTCACATAATTTAGCGTTAGGGCAGAACCAACATCCATCTCTCGTTACTCCTGGTAATGTATATTGTGGTGATACCATATCGTATTTTTCACATAACCTATATGCATCTTTCTCTGTATATCCATACTTGTCTAACAAAGAAAACGTATTAGGCTGTTTATACAAGGATTCGAGGCGTTTTGGTTCATCTAATGCTATTCCTACGTATTGGATACTATTGTTTTTGATATTAGCTTTTTCCCAGTCTTTTATTGGCTTTAATTTGCAATCTCTTTTGATTGCGCACATACCACTAGGGACAAATCCCCATGTTTTTCCAACTCTTTCTGGATCTGGGCTTCTAGATAGTTTATGGTAGAAATTACTTAAAAAGTCTTTTTTAGCTCGTAGAATTTTTACTTCATATCCCCATGATTCAAATACTTTTTTCTTTTCATATATGAACTTTATTATATCTGGATTATGTCCAGATATATTTCTCTTTAAGTCATACATTACTTCAGCAAAAAGTATTGTTACTTTATCACCAGGATTCATTAGTTCTTTCTCATGCTCATGGAACAATATTACTGTGGCAGTAGAATCCTTGCCACCGGACCATGAAATAACATGATTAACAGGTTCTGAATTAAGATGTGAGTTTTTAGTAGCTTCAAATGTCTGTAACATGTACAAACATTCAATCGCATATATAGAAGCGTGGATGATAGGCTACTCAACAAGTTCTTTCATCCTTAATGCTTACTATTCCTCACCTTAAACAATCTTTCCTATATGGCGATTGCTACCTCCTCATTAGTATTTTTTAACATCTTAATTCTCTGTCGAACTATACGTAGTTCTACTACACTTTTCTGTCTTCTTTTACGATCCATTCGTAAGGACTCTTTATCAAAACCTACCAGGCTTCGATTCTGATCTAGCTGCAAATCAATGATAGTATCATAATCTGCAATACTCTCTACTAATTCCTCTTCTAATGAACACAGTTCATCATAATTCATCGTAGAAATATCTTTTGTCTCATTTCCGCATGCAAATTCTTCATCTGTGAAAATCATTACATTTTTATCTGATTCGTCAAATGGAATTAACACCGGATTTTTCTTTTTATGTTTCTTCATTTCGTTCTCCTTTCTAACTTAAATAGTTATTTTTAATATGAATTATTTTTAGCAATAAAAAACCAGGTACAGATTAAATGTGTCTAGTTTAAATATTGTCTTTCGAGATTATTGTGTTGAATGAATTTACGAATTTTTCATCTGTCATATTAAATACGTTTGAAATCGAAAGAATTGGAGTACAAAATGGAAAATGCTAGTTTTAATTTCGTATTGACGTTAGATGCTTATTTAAAAAATGGTCATGTTGTGACGTTTTCTCCTAATAAGTCTCTTTGTAGAATTATAGAGATCTTATGGGATAAAAAAGAATTAGTTTTATTAGATCAGAGAGGAAAATTATTTTTATCTCATTTCTCTAATATTTCTTTATAGGCAGCAGCGTGTATACGAAAAATAAAAGACTACCTTCCAGGTATTCCTGGTTGGTAGTCTTTTTTAGATTGTTCTTTTAGGTTTTCAGGGAATTATTGTTACTTTTATTATATAGATAAAACACAAATTCTAAAAGTATTACTTTTTTGTATTTAGTTCATGCAGCTCATCTGCAATGATTGATAATGACTCCCCAATATTAAGAAGTGCTTCTAGCATCGGATCTCCTGCACTACTTCGTACATTTCTCGCAAACTTAATTGTTTTATCGTGCATAGAAACATATTCCTTTTGTTCTCGCTTCTCTTTCCCGATTGTATGAGTTTTTCTTTTATTAGTTTCCATTTTTCTATACCTTTTCTAAATCTCTGTCGCATACAGTTGTTTGGTTATATTTATTTTCAGATACTTTATAGACAATACCGCTCCTCGTTACCGAAACTTCGTCTACAGTGTATTTTCGTTCTGGATCATATTTTAGTCTTACAGAATCTCCAGGTAAAAATCTGCAGGACAAATGCTGTTTTAATGATGATTCATCGTTATTTTTGGCATTTCTTTTGTTTACCTTTGTTGGCTCTGCCACTTTTTCTACTGTTTTCTTTGGCTTTGCTGCATCGTCTTTATTTTTAGTATTCGTAGTTTTCTCTTTTGTTTTAGTGGCTGATTTAACTGCCTTAACTTCCGGTTTATTACTTGCTGACTTAGTTTCCTTTTTGTCAGTTTCCTTTTTACCTCTTCTTTTCCTTTCTTTTTCGGTAATCTTGTTATTATCATCAATAAACAGCCTTACAATTTTATCTTCAAGTTCTATTCTGGCAGTATCATCTTCTATTTCAAATTTAAGTGCATTAACATAATTTTTTTCAATATATTTTTTGAGCCATGTTTCTTTTTTCATATAATTATCCTTTCGAAAATTTGAGTTCACATCTATACGAGCAAAATATAGGGCTAATCCCATGTTTGTATTTATTATTCATCTCTTTCGATGACAATGCAAATTTTTGTTTACAACAAGGGCAAGTTAAGATTTCTCCTGTCCCTGTATAATTTTTAGGATGTAAAATTATGTCCATACGTTTTCTCTCTTAATTTTCTAGAATTGTAATGTTATAAAACTCGGGTAACATTAAATCTATTTTTTTCTTATCTTTTAAAGTTACTACCACTGGTCTCAATACATTTTCAGCTCGGTTTTTTACAACTCTGGCCTCTTCTCCAGTTGATAATTTAACTGTGGTTCCTACTGGGTATACAACAACATATTTAATGAATGTTTCTACTACGTCAAAATTAAACATGATTCCGCAATTACCCATTAAGTATTCAATAGACTCTTTAGCATCGTATTTCTCTTTATACGCCCTTTTAGAACATAAAGCGTCATATACGTCTGCTACATGTATTATTTTGGCTACAAGAGGAATTTTAAGGCCTTTGAGTTTATTAGGATATCCACTACCATCTTCATTCTCGTGGTGGCACAGAACGCCTGCTCTTGAAGATGCATTGATAAGAGTATTATCATACAGCATGTTATATCCTAATTCTGGGTGGGTATTGATAATTGCTCGTTCTTCTGGTGTTAATCTACCAGGCTTATCTAAAATATCTTTTGATATTGCAGTTTTACCTATATCATGGAATAACGATCCAATAGCTAATTCATTTAACTCTTTATTATTAAGTCCCATACCTATTCCACATGCTATAGCCAACATACATACATTAACACTATGCTCATATGTATTCTGATGATAATTTTGGATAGTATTCATATCTAGCAAAATTTCATCTTCTTTCATCATTTTATCTACAATATCATTAGCTAAAAATATTACCTTATCTATTGATAAACTCTGTAATGCGTTGACCAGTTCATGTCGCTTTTCATCTGAGATAATATCTTTTAATTCTTCATATTCCGAAAATTCATCGAATACATATATCCCAGAAATCTTGTTCTTTTTTAACTGCTTAATTAATGATGTAGTAAGTTTTTTGTTTGCTGCTAATAACAGCTTATCTTTATGATACAGTGATTTTACACTAATCATATTTGGTTTTAGTTCGTCTATTCTTACAAATCGCATAGATATTACCTTACTTTATCTATGTTGTCTTTTTCGGTTATTATACTGGGCATGTAACATAGAAAATAATCTTCTTTCATTTTCCTTTTTAATTTTTTCGGCTTTTACCTGTTCGAGTTCTTTTTGCTTGTTCTCTATCTTCTTTCTTTTCTCATCAGGATATACTTCTAAAGCCTTTCGCTCGATGATATATTTCCCTACCGAACTAGATAGAGTTTTATGATTGTCTTTTGACAATTCTCGTATTAATTCATTTCGTCTATCATTGTTCATAAATACCTCAAAAAATTAATAAATCATAAAGTTTCAATATTAATATGACAGTTAGCAAAGTATATCCTGCCTTTTTTCGCACAAAAAACGAGGAGATTTCTCTCCTCGCTTTTCTTTTTTACATGTTATATGCTTTTTTATATTCTTCCCAGGCTTTATTTTCTTCTTCTGTCTGGGTATATGTGTTTTCTCCAATTTTACCAGTCTTGCAAACCTTGTCTTCTTCTAAGACCTTTTCAATGTCCTTTTCTAAAACTTTCATGTCTAAGTTACCTTTCTAGTTATTTATTGGTTTATTATTGAAGTCTTCACTATTAATATGAAAGATTAATGAAACTACGTTTTACTCTTTAATATCAATAAGTAATCCATACTTGTCTGCGATAGTTTTATTGACTATAATTCTATCTTTTTCAAGCGTTACAATTGCTTCTTCTGTGCCAAAGTATTTCCTGCCGCTTTTCCGAATTAGTAATTCTTTAGAATCAAATGTAACTCCAACTAAATCTTTTACAATTTTTGTTGTCTGTAGCATATTTATTCTCCCTTTTTCACCATTTTCACTAATTCATCTTCAGTAATAATAGGAATACCAAGTTCTTTTGCTTTCTTGTTTTTACTAGAAGTAGAATTTACATCATTGTTAACAAGATAAGATGTTTTCTTTGATACTGAACTTGTTGTCTTACCACCAAGTCCCTCAATCCAGGCATAGAGCGCATCTCGATTGTTAAATCTGATTACAGAACCAGTACAGCAGAAGGTTAATCCTTCAAAAGGCATTTCATTACTACTTTTATTTTCTTCTACAGTAAATGGCTCAATTTCAAGTTCTTCGTATAAACCCTTGAATGTTTCGTTATATCCGCTATCAATATCAAAAATAGCCGGTAGAGATTCGCTGATCCAATTCTTTAGATTAGTTACAATAACTGGTCCAAAACCTTCGATACTTGAGAAATCATAGCCGCAATCATACATATTCATTAAAACTTTGAAATAATCAAAACCATTAGGCTCATTATGTCCAGTTTTTTCAACAGCATGTCTTGTTACTGATTCAATTTCTTTCTTTAAGAGTTTTACCTGACCATGACCAATATTAGGAATACCCTGTGCCACTAGAATACGCTCAAAGGTCGTTTTACGACTCTTATTAATAGCATCTACCATTTTCTTGGCTGATGTTTTACCCCAGCCTTCCTGGGCTTCTAGCGACTCTCCCCAGATGTTTGCGATATGCCCTTTGTTGATATATTCGTTCGCCATAAAGTATAGTTCTTCTGGGCCATCTCCTTCAATGAAATCATTTTCCATTAGGAAACGAATCATCTCTACAGATACACCATCAATATTCATCTGGTTTCTACCACAGAAATATTCAAACTGATGCAGCTTTCTTTCCGAACAATCATTATTACTACAGAAATAATCTACTGATCCATGATTCTCGATTGGTTCTCCGCAGAATGGACAAGTATTTGGTACCTCATATACAGCCTTTGGTTCACGATAAATAGTATCTGTAAGCTTAGGAATAATTTCCCCAGACTTAATAATTCCATATACTCCACCAATTCCAATATGGTGTTCACGAATATAATCCATATTATTAAGTGTTACACGATTTACTTCAGTTCCACAAATCTGTAGTGGCTTACCGGTTTCATCATCACATACAACTCCTGTAAATGATAATTTTCCTGTTCTTCCAATACCTACTTCAACATCCATTAAACGTGCTCTTTTTTCACTCTGTGGATACTTATATGCAATATGCCCAGCACTGTACTTTGATGTGCCTTTGAAATCTTCCTGGTATGTTTTCTGATCAATCTTAACTACTGCTCCATCAATATCATAAGATAACTTATCTCTTGTTGATTCAATGAAGTTAATAATTGTATCAATGTCTTCAAAGTCTTTACCATACTGGCAATTAACAATAGGGAATCCACATTCCTTCAATGCAAGCAATCCGTTTATCTGTGATTTTGTAAGAATATCATTACTAGCTCCTTCAACTTTCTGTACATTAAAAATGAACATTGAAAGGCCTCGTTCTCTTACAAGTGTTGCATCTTTCTGGCGTAAAGTTCCTGCTGCTAAATTTCTAGGGTTTGCAGCTGGCTTATCTGGGTGTGCCTTATTGTAGCGTTCGAAGTTTTCTTTAGACATGTATACTTCTCCACGAACCTGAAACTCATCTCCAAGTACATCATGTGGTAAAGCGCCTCCAATTCTATCATTATGTGAAAAAATAATAACAGGAGGGATATCTTCTATCTGAAGATTTTCAGTAACGTCTTCACCAATAAAACCATTACCTCGTGTTTCAGCAAGCACCAAGCGATACTGATCCTGGTACATTTCATCTGGGTCTCCAAGCACGGGCGTTTCTACATACTGATAACGAAGGGTGCAGGATAACCCATCAATTTTATGTTCAACTGAAAATTCAGCATCTGGGTGAACCGCCTTTACAGCTTCTACCCATTCCTTTACACTTTCCTTATCGAATACATCTTCAATAGATAGCATAGGCACATCATGTTCTACTTTCGCAAATTTAGATGATGCTGTGCCACCTATTTTCTGAGTAATAGAATTGTCTGTTACCCATTCTGGATGTTCTTTTTCAGCTAACTTAATTTTTCTCATAAGCTGATCGTATTCAAAATCTGATACTAACGGTGCATCCTGGTTATAATACGCATCTGCGTATTTATCCGCTTTTTTTAGCATTTCCTTATAATCGTTTTTTGTTAGTTCTGTCTTTGACATATGTTTCTCCTTTCATACTTTAAAACTACTATTAATATGAATTATTTTTAAACATAAAAAAGCTAGGTACTAACTATACCTAGCTTTATAATCCTTATATAAAATTTGATACAGACATTCCTGGTGCATTCCACGGTGATGATGGGCCATAATCTCCACTTGTTGCTGATGTATACTCATGCACATCTTCTTCATCTTCAATTTCGGCTACTCGCACAAACTCAATCAAGCCTGGAATTACATAGCCACAATCTAAAGTGACATATTCATCGTATTCCTTGAGCGTTTCGTCAAGTTCGTTCTCTGGAATAGCTCCCATGATCTGATATACAACATCTGCGAAATGCTTTTCATCACATCTATCCTTAATGTCATGGAAAACACCTTCTAACAATGCTGAAATATCATCTGAGTCAATATCGTCTTTACCGATTTCGACAATATGTGCATATGGCATTACTCCATCATTTGTTGTATGATACTGCATAAGTGCTATATTCTGAAAAATTTCTACCTCAGAATTACTAATAGGGTAATACCTATCTCTCGCAACCTTTTTTGAATGATTCGATCTGTTCTGTATTTGTAACTCTATCCATTCTATTCTCCTTTCAGTTATTAGATATCTAGCTAAAATATGAATGATTTTTTATAACAAAAAACTACCTAGATAACTAGGTAGTTTTGGGCTTGTAATCAGATTTTACAATCGTATCCATTTTCTTTATTTCCATTATAGCATGCAACATTTTGTTAGCAGTATTTTTCGATACATTAAATTCTTTTGATAATAGTTCTTTCCATTCGTTATTTGTCATAAGGATTTCCTCCTTTAATAGATAACCATCGCTCTTCTTCCCATAGCATTCCATACATTCTCAAACGTACCACGGTTAATAGTCTGCTTACCGTAAATAGGATCTGTAGTATATACATTATTATCATCAAATCCAGATAGTACAATACAATGTAGATTTGAATATCTTCCATTTCTTGCATATCTTGGTGACTGATAACGAAGTGTAATCCATACAACTACAGGATTTCCGTTTCGAATCTGATTATATAATGCACTTACATCTGATCCAGATAGATTCTGTGTACTAATTCCCGTAGCATTTGAAGCATTATAATTATTTACTGTCTGCTGCAATACTGGAGCAAAACAATACCATCCAGTATTATCTCGTGGGTTTCCTATAAATATACTATTAGGATCTCCCTGACCTTTAGGTAGGTAATAATCAGCCATCGTACACTTATCTACGCCATAACCTTTATAGTTCATTACTTCTGTAAGAGAAGTTACCTCACATCCATTAGGAAGTTCTGGGTTCTGCATGATTAGTGGTACTGGCAAATTATAACTTTCTGTTACTGGTGCAGGAGCCTGGGCCTGAGTTCTTACTGCAGCAGTTCTTCTTCTCGTAGCCTGAGTAGTAATCTTTTTAGCTTCTTCTGCCTTCTTTAACTCTTCAGCTTTCTTTACTTCCTCGGCCTGTTTTGCCTCTGCAACAGTCTGAATGTTTTTATTTGCAGTCTGTAACATTGTGTTGTTACTTGTACTTACGATCATTGTTACTGCTAATGTCAATAATGTTTTAATTAATATTTTTGTCATGTCATTCTCCTTTCTCTTAAAACATCTAATTTCAATATGAAAGAAAAATGTGCAATTTTGCTTTTTAAATATTAATTTTTTATAAATAAAATATATAAGACAAAATAGCCCTATAAGACATAATATTTTTACGTTAGGATCCACAGATTCTATGAACATTTTTATTTGTGGGATAATTAAAAACATAGAATAGACTGTATCTACGATAGCTTTTATATCTTCTATAATGTCTTTTATTTTTGAGATAAATTTTATGGTTTCTATAATTTTGTTTATAATCATGCTGGGTTACCTCCATAATTCTTTTTGCGGGCCTATCCCCTCTATAAGTAATTATGGTAAAAACTCAGCAAGGCACGAAAAAACTCCCATCACGTATATCAGAATTGATATATGATGAGAGTTTTTAGATTATGCTTTATTATTCAAAATGTGCGCCATCTAATAAATCAGCATATTCTTCGTCTAACAATTTAACGTATTCTTTAGACTCAACATAGTCTTTAAAGATTTGTCGTAAAAATTTCTTCTTTTCTTCTTCGTCTTCTGGCATTGAATCAGTTTTATAACCCTTCTTTGAAAGATAATCAGGAAGGTTCTCCAAAAAATTAAAATATTCACTTTTAATATAAATCTCTGAATTAGGAGCCAAGTATTTTGTTATAATACCTGTTAAGTGCCAATCGAACCAATTAGATTCTTCATACACTTTTCTATTTATAATATCTCTGAGTTCAACCCATACAATAGTATGATATCTGTTGTGCTTATGAACCATGTTATACCTATAATCATCATAAGTTACCACTTCAACAGCATAACATATAACTGCTAATACAATAATCAAAATTATTATACTTGCAATAATCTCATTTGTTGCTGCTATTGGCATAATGAAGAACAATAATGCTAAAAGCAAAAAGTGTATTGCGCAAGAAATAAGTGTAGTATAAAAACTAACCTTATTGTCTATATTTTCTTCCTCATCCATATTGTATCTATAGAAAATTTGAGACTCACCTGAGTTAAAGCAAATTGTGCCAATTTCCATAATTTTAGGTTTACATGATGCTGCTTTTTCGATACATACCTTTATTGGCATAATTAGAATAAATGCAATTAAGCCAACTGCTAAAACGCCAGCCAGGATCAGACTCACAAGAATTGCCTGCCAGTATAAAGCTTCTCCATAGTTTGATGTATTTAATGTTTTAATATTTTCTAAGTGTCTTACGCTATCCTGTAGCCAGTTAATATACTGTTCCATATTTTTCTCCTCTATTTTTATTATTTTCTGTACTTATTATTGTCTGTTACATACTCGTAAAGTTTCTGCTTATCAATATCCTTAATCGCTCTATATGTGTGATATAACTCAAACATAATGCGATTTACGATATTGTTTGTATCTAATCCAGCAGCAGATACAACGTCATTTACTTTACCGATAGGAAACTTTACGTCTTTGCATACTGCGTAGACGATTTTATTTTTGAATTCGTCTCTTTCAACATAAATAACAATAGTTCCATTATCATATGCTTCTTTTACTTCATCTTCTGTTAACTTCTGCACGTTTGCCTGGAAGTAAATTCTTTCTGCGATCTCTGAAAGCTGCTTGAATAAAGTGGAGTCATCTTTAATTGCATAAATATCATCCCAATCTCTCGGTGTGATTGCCTGGTAAGAATTGCCAGTATCAAACTCTAAGCAATTAATACACATCCATTTGATATCTGCTCCAAAATCTAAATACTCATGCTTAACTTCATAAGCATGCTTTGTATCTAAAGAATTTAGAAGAGATATTAAAGCAAACAGTTTTCTTTTCATAAACTCATTTTCAGTTGTACTTTCGTTTAATTCTCTATTCATAGTTTTCTCCTAAAAAATAACACCCTAGATCATTACTCTAGGGTGTTTCTCCAATTATTACATTGCTAAAAAATCAATGTTAGTTACGTTTACTACTTTTAAGATCTTTTGACCTACTGGTCCGATTTTTCTTGCTGAATAATTCCAATCAAGAATAAATTCGACTACAGAACCATCACCTTGAAAATTAAGATCTCGTACTTCTACGTTCCTATTTCCCGTATCAGTACCAAGAACAAAGTTTTCTCCAGTGTCTACATCTACTAATCTTGTTTCCATACCGCCTACATGATATCTATGGCTGCTATCTGTATGTCTATCAGATTTTAAATCTCCAACTATACACTTTAAAATAGTACCATCTTCATATAGGACATCAATCTTATCTCCTACGTTCTTTGCGTAGCCAGTACCTACTGCAATTAGATATCTATCACCTAGTTTTACATAACCGTTAGGATCAGTATAAATACCAGGATTTAATAGCTGCTGATACTGCGCTGATGTTTTCTTTGTGATATTCTGTCTGTACTCATAGGAAAATGCATCTGAACGACAAAGAGCTTCGTTATTAGGCACGTTATAAGCTGAAGACATTACATAATTTGTTTCATTCTCTTCGGCTTTCTTTGCTCTCATTTTATTTACAACTTCGTCACTTGCCATATATGTACCAACCTTTACGATACCTTCTGTATCTATAGAAGGTTCATTTGTAGGTGTTAGATGAAATGTTACTCCAGCTCTTGTGTTGTGATGTATCTTATTGGTTACTCCTGCGGTAGGAGCATTGAGTTTCTCTGTAGCATTTACATTTAGCATATTCATATTCGTTAGTATAGTTAAAGACAAAAATAATATTACTTTATTTCTTTTCATAAATTCCTCTTATTACTTTCTTGTTGCTTTTTTGTAGTTGCATATTAAATATGACAGAATTGTTAAATTGTTACATTTGTATTTCTTTCTACTCCTTTCATTCTTTGGAAAATCATATTTAATATGAACGATTTTTAAGATAAAAAAATACCCTGGAATGATACCCAGGGTATTTGCTATAACTACTGATTGCTTCTCATATCTACAATTGGTGATGAGTCTCCACTAACTTTAGGAAGTACACCATCCCATTTCTCGATATACTGCTTCTTGATGACATTGTCTGACAGGCTCTGATTAAGTTTTGTATTTGCTTCTGCTTCAGCATCTGCTTCAATCTTAATCTTATTAGCCTTTGCCTTAGCTTTAATTTCTGTTGCCTTTGCATCAGCTTCAGCCTTATCTACATTTGTCTTATTCTCAATTGCCTGCTGCTCAGCCTTCTGCTGTGCTTTGATCTTATTATTAATTGCTTTCTCTGTCTGCGCATCTACATCAATATTGATAAGTGATACATTAGAAACTCTAATTCCATATGAATCAAATTTTTTCTCAAGATACTTTGTAAGTTCCTTATTTACATCAGCTCTCTTTGTACCACGCATATCAGCTACTGGGTATTTTGCAATTACTTCCTTTGACCAAGAAACGATATTCGGCTTAATGAATGTATCTTTAATCTGTTCACCGCTTCTACCTTTGAACCTAGTGAACACATCTGTTACCTGGTCAGCGTCATACTGGTATGTAAAAGTCAAATCAATTGATACTGTCTTTCCTTCTGAAGATGATGCAGTAAAACGTTCATTTTTTTTCTGAATCGCCACGATCATTCTTAGTAAGATAAGACTGCTCAATACCAATTGTATATTTTGTTACATGCTTTGTTGGTGCAATTAAATGCCAGCCCTGTGAAAGAGGTCTCTTTTCTACACCACCATTCATGTTATACACGATTCCTACATAACCAGCTGGGATCTTTACTGTACAAATCATTAGCATGATTATACAAAATACAATTCCTACGCCTGCAACAATAGCTCCAATTAAACCTTTTGTCGCCATAAAGCATTTCCTTTCTAGTAAGGTAAGTTTTTACTATTCATACCAATTTAGAAAAAGTCTACATGAAAAATAAAAAGGTCAAAATGCCTATTAGAACAATTTCTACAATAGGTCTAATTACTAAATTCTTCTTTCTCTTTTTAGCATATTTAAGCAGCTCTACATTTTTATTGTTTCCAGCATCTACACTATAACAAACTTTAACTTCATCGCCCTTTTTATATGGGATAGTATCGTATACGGTATATTTCTCTGTATTGTTTACGAGAATATCAATCGTATAGATTGTGTAGTTTATCTTTTTGTACTCTACACCCTTCTTACAAGCGGCAACTTTACCCACTACTTCTTTACCGTTTTTATAACGCATATATCCTTTATAATGGTTATAAAGTTTTAGTGTGTTTATAAACAAAAAGAATGTTACAATCGCTTCAATTATATATGCCATAAAAATTCCTCTCTTTTTACATTATTTTTCTCTATTTTGTTTGGGAGTTAGTTACTGAATGTTTTACAAGGCTGTTCTATTACTTGATACGTTTTACCTACGGTATCAGCTACAACATAGCTGCAATCCCCGTATTTGCTCTTATTTCGGTGTGTAGAATGAGTATCGCAAATTATCATTGTAGAATTGTTTTTATCGTTATTTAGTTTAAGAACATGTCTTTGTGGAGTATGACCGACTATCTGGTATGTATTTGGTAATAAAAATTTCGTATATCTATCATCTTCTACTCTGATCCAAATAGGTGAAATATCATCCCACAATTCCTTTGATCTACATTTATTGATTCTGTCTACAATGTGATCAATATCTATGTTTGGAATTTTATATGTTTTATCTGGGTTAGATAGTACATTTGAATACCACTCAACAACTATATCATCCAGACCATTAAAATATATGAATGGGATACTAACACCAGCATGCGAGAAAAGAATATTATCTATCTTATTTACGAAATTCATATTTTCACCAAGCAAGTGTTTTAACACCCTTAATTTCTCTCTTATTAACTTTTCTACCTGGATACTATCTGATGTTCCAGACTGCCATTTATGCCATATATAAGAGATATCATGATTTCCAATACAGAAATATACACTATGTGACTCTTTATATTCTTTACAGAAGTTAATTAGAGAATTTAATGTTTCTTCATACAGTTTAATATTTCTTTGTTCTCCAAAATCATCTACTATATCACCCAAGAATACAATTCCATCTATATCTGGAGTCGTGTCTAAGATATTTCTAGCATCTTCTATCATATATGGTTTTAGATGTATATCCGGAATTACTAATACTTTCATGTATTTTCCTCTCCTATTATCTAGTTATTATTTTCTTCATCAAAAAGTCCTAAAAAGTAAAATATAATTTTCATAGAAACCAAAACTATATCGAATCTCACAATAAAAAGAGCAACATTAGAAAGTAGGGAGCCGGTATATAAAAATATTACAAGCAAAGATGTGATGATTGCTTTAACACTATCAGCCAGCATTTCTTTCTCAAAATCACTAAAGTCCTTAAAATTAAGCATACTTTTGTATCTCTTTCTGTTACTTATTTCCCATTGAGTCCTATTCTCTTTCTATGCTTTCTTTTATTGCTTCCAAACAATTTATCAAACAAGAGAGCAATCCAATTTTTTTATTTTTTCGAGCTATGTGCGTTTCACTTGAAAGATCTGAAATTTTAGGTCCTAGAAACGCTATTAGAAGTGTAGAAATTACACATATAAGTAACATAAGTAAAAATGAATATGGAGTTCCAGGTATCAACATCGTAGTATCTATCATAATATTGCCTCTTAATCTTCATCAAAAATATTTCTTAACTTCATCGAAAGTTATTTCTTTACTTTCTCTTTCTGGATCACCTTTTATACAGCGTTCGTCAATGGTCTCAAAATCTTCATCGTTATCACCAAATTCCTCATCTTCAATTTCGACTAATTTATCAAATATAAATTTTACTATTTCTTCTTTGCATCTTTTTCTTGTCATGTTTTTTGCATCTATTTGACGAAGATAATTTTTAATTTCTTTAGGCGTATCTATAGCGATGTAAATATTTCCTACCTGGGAATCTTCGTTGTTTGGATCTATATTCCCAAATGTTCCAGTAACACCGATCCCGTAATCAGTTCCATAGAATTTTTTACAAGCTTTTGCCATTTCTACAGCTGTTGCAGATGAATATACTCCATACTTTTCTATTACATCTTTTGGTACACCATTTTTAATCTTTGCTTCATTAGGCTCTCATAAAATACGCCCATAAAAAGCATTATGGCAGTACCAATATAAAAAATAGCAATTTCAATACCTATTACATTTTCAGAAAAGACTGTTTTATTGATTTTCTTTTTTTCAGTTTTTGAGATCATGTTTAACTCCTTATTCTTTAACTATATTTGCTAATGGTTTCGTTCCGTTATAATATTCCAAAGTTGGCTTACTTGGTATATCTACATCTTCTGCTATATAGTAGATTACATATCCATCTTTAATATCTTTTAATGAGTATTTATTATGCTTACTTTTATCCTTAGTAACCTTTTCTTTTACCCGAGCATTTATTTCTTTAGTAGAATTATCCGATTCCTTAAATTTCATAATGACTTTTTTATTATTTGTATTTACAGCGTTAACACTTACCAGATTATTTTTATTGTTAGCTGCATAATCATTTGCGCAAGACTTATTAACAGGAGGAAAACCAACCATAAGAACTCCATAAAGTATGGCAAACATTGATATTGTGGTAATTTTGTTATCTCCTTCAATCATTGATTTAATAAGAAAATAAATTCCTATCATACCAAAAACTAAACCTATTAGTCCAATCTCAAACATTTCATTTTTAGTTATTGTTCCATTTAATAATGCGTTTAACATATGTACTTTTTAACCTTCCTATACTGCCATTTTTACTTTGCCCTATTATTAATATGACTTGATATATCTTAATTATTTTGTTTTTGCTTAAATTTTTGCATTGAAAAAGCCACCCTATTGCTAGAGTGGCTTTTATTTGCGATTTTGATGAAAGTATTAACGAGGAGTGGATCGCAACTATCCATTTAATTCTATACATCTTTGCTTAGAAAAATGTATAAAACTAACTAACTCCTCCCTTTCATATTTTCTAATTTTAATATGACTAATTATTTTTTCTTTTCTAAGTATAGTTCCTTTTTGTTCTTGTTATAAATTATATCGTAATTTTTTACAGTTTCTGAAGTTATCTGTACATTCTGGACTTCTTTTTTATCGACATAGGCTCGTTCTACTTTTATATTTGAATATTCTTTTAGCTTTGCACGGATTTCATCATTCTGCTTTTTCTGTATGAAGAAAACTAGAAGTATAGTTGTGATAGCAATTATCACGAATCCCTGGACAATAATATACATTACGTCTAAAAAAACATCTTTCCCAGTCTTTATCTCTTCCATAAGGGCCTCCTTTCTAATAAATCTATAATTATGAAAAAAGAAGTCGGATAGCATTCACTATCCGATTTCTTCTTATTCTTCATCTTCTGATCCAGGCGTTTCTTCGGTTTCTTTGATTTCAATATTTACAGCACATGTATTTCCATTGTATTCACCCACATCAAATTCTACTTCTGGTTTCTTTAAGATATCTTTTCTCTCTGGCTTACTTTTAAATGCGTGAATATTGAAAAAGATAAGCTTATCGTCTTCTGACTTAATAAAGCCATATCCTTTTGCTTTGTTATAACTCTTAATTCGTCCTAACATATATCTATCCTTTCTTACAATGTAATCACGGTATCGTTGATGGAAATTTCTCCTTCAGCAGGAAGAACAATACATCTCTTGCCATCTACTATTTTTACACTTAAATTGTCACTATACTCTAATGGAATAGTGATGGTTGAATTTGCACTCTTGATCTTGATGTTTTTAGTATTAATCAAAGCATTTACCGACAAATCCTTATCTGTAAATCTCTTATCATATTCCTTTTCGATATCATTTCTATCACTGTCTGAAATATCGCTATTTCTAATAATATCTATGAATTCTTCTTTCGTTACTCTGCCTTCAATGTTATCTTCATTGATCTTATCGCTTAATTCGTTTAGCATTGAAAGTGCACTATCTACACTCTTATTATTCTTAAAGGTATATGAGAAGAAACTCTTTTCCTGCTCTGGTTCAACAATTTCTCTACAAGTAAGAGCATTTAGAAGATTATTATCTACTTCCTTTTTGGAGTAATAAAGCACAGTTTCTGTATCAACCATTCTATCTGTAAATGCAGGGTATAAGAATCCATGCATAGGTGGTTTTACAATCCAGTTTCTTAACGCTTCGTCAAAATCCATTTCTTTATTATCAAAAGCAAGATCTGCCTTCTGCAGCTTAACTGGGCAAATTACACAGTTAAAGAATTCATATGTACCATCTGAAAATTCAAATGATTTTACATTATCTGATGTTTTCATCGGGTAGTCATATACATTCGTCATTAGAAGAATGCAGTAATTTTCTGGATAACTAATATTCTTTATCAGCTCATTAAAGAACATTTCTACTAATGTATTAAAATCGCTATCAGCACTTCTTTCACCAGCAATTTTTAACATACATTCCTTCATATCATTCTTCTCTGCAATATCTGTATTAAACTGCAAATTATGAAGGTTCTTTCCGAACTTTCCACTTAGATCTTTCTTGAAGATTGCACTATACTTATGCAGGAGTTCATCGGTCATAGAAATAGTCTTTGAGTGCGTAAAAGCTAAAACCTTTCCTTCACTATTAATATATGCTCCATGCAATGATCCAAGCATTCCTTTAACGCTAAATGTCTTCTTTACTTCCAAAAGTTCTTTTCTGTTCATAAAAAATCCTTTCTAAAATTCTGATACAATAATTCCATAACGGTCTAGCATCATCTTTTTCTTGATCTTAAAAATGCTATATGCTGCACCTTTTTTATATCCTTTTACGTCTTCTACAATTTCTTCATAAGTTCCATCTTCGTTTTTCTTTTCATAAACAAAATCAGCAATATAACTTACGCTTCTTTCTTGTAGTTTTAACTTCTTTTGTCCCTTCTTAGGTCCTTTCTTATAAACTTCATCGATAGGTATATACTGATTAGGAATTAGTTCGTATGGAACCTGTAGTTTTAAGGCTCTAATTTGTCCTTTCTCGGCCTGCTCCTTTAGATCGAGGTATCTTTCAGCTTCTTTAGAGGAATCGAATGTGAGACCATCTACAATGGTTTTACGAGCCTTATATTTGTTTCCTTTTCTCGCCACAATATCACTTCTTTCTATATTTTATTTTTATTGCTACATTAAATATGACTGAAATTCTTTTTTTCGTTTATTTTTTATACAAAAAAGCCCTGGGAATTAACCCAAGGCTTTTAATCGTTGTTCTTTTTGTTCTAATCTTTTGTCAAATCCTTCCTTACCTATTACTTTTAATAGTTCGTCCGGATCTTTATACGGGGAAAGATTAATCTTATATACATTCAGATTATATGGTTTTAATATCTCAACAGCTCTTTTTGTTGCTTTCTGGCCTGCTTCATCGGAATCATAACACAAGTATATGTCTCTTCCCAATCTGCCTAGGAGATTGGCGTGTTCCTCTGTTAAAGCTGTTCCAGATGTTGCTATAGTGTTTCTAAAACCATATTTATGTAGTGATATTACATCCATCTGCCCTTCTACAAGGATAAATCCTTTTTCTTTAGCTTCTGTTCTGGCATAATTCATACCATATAATAGCAGCTGCTTTTTATACAATAAGGTTTCAGATGAATTGATATACTTTGTCTTTTTAGGATTTTTTTCTAATGTCCTGGCAGTAAATCCTACTACGATTCCATCTTCATCCATTATAGGAAAAGTGATTCGCTTATAGAATTTAAGATAATCTGCACCAGGACTAATAAATCCATATTTCTCTAATTCTTCTTTAGTATATCCTTTATCTAAAAAAGGTTTAATATCGCCATTACAATAGCCTATTCCCCAGTAGCGAATATCTTTCTGGGTAATGCCTCTTTCTTTTAAATAAGCTATACTCTCTTTAGTATAACTAGTAAAGAAAATTTTAGCTGCATCTCGATATAATTCTTCATATCTTTTCTTTTCCTTTAGATATTCCTTTATACCATGATCCTTTTTTATCTTTTTGCTTTTTAATATAGAATCTTCTATTTCAGCATAAGTTTTATCTTTTTGACTTAACCTTGCTAGAGATACTATATCACCACCTTTATTACAGGATATACAACTAAAGAAGTTATTTTTTAATATTAATGTTTCTTTTCCACAAAAAGGACATTCCGCAACAAGTGTTTCTTTTGTCAGTTTCTTTTTGTCATTGAAGAAATTATTAATATTAAAATATTCTCTTACTTCCATAAATACTTTCTTTCTAAGAAACTTATTGCCTTATTACTGCTTTATTACTGCTTTACAAAGACCTCAATCTTCATTGGAAGAAGTAACAAGAAACCATTCTCGAACTGAATAGCTCTTTTCTTTAGTCCTTCGAGTGTTTCTACTCCAGTTACACCAGTCAAAACGAAAGTAAAGGTATCATCATCAACCTTAATAATCTCGTTGATATTGTTTCTCAAAACATCCAAGAAGTAAGCTTTTCCCATCTTATTTACTTTTCTAATTGCAATTGTCATTTTGTTTTCCTCCTTATTTTTGGTTACTTAATAATTAGTCCTATACGTCATATCCAACTGAATGAAAGATATAATATCTTCCATCTGATCTTTTCTGTGTTCTATAAGTTATTGTGAAAGACTGCCCTGTACAGTCAAACTGACTAGGTGCACATTCTAATCGCATATTCTCTTCAAAGAAGTCCTGTGCCGATTTCTTGCTTTTGATTAATTCTGGTAATCGAGTTAGCAATAAATAGCCATCTATATCACTAGCAATCATCTTGCTTACAACAGGAATCTTATTGTATGCACGGATATCTTTCTTTCTCTCATTAATACAATCTCGAAGAGCCTTTTCTTTTACCTGGATCTCTTTTAAATCCTTATCTTTTCTCCACTGAGAACTATCTAAAAGCTCTTCATAGAACAAGATGCTTGAATATGCATTCCTAAGATCTCTTCTATTTCTTATCATAGTTATCTCCTATTCTTTATATGCTGGCTCAACATTTGACTTTTCAGATTCATCATGTCTCATCTCAGCCTTACGCCATACAACGCAATGTCTACTACAGATTTCATTACAATTACTGCAAAAATCCTTTTCTTCTTTTTCTGTTATATACTCACCAACTCGCTTCATAGCTTATCTCCTCATTCTTTGTACACAGGCTCAATGCTTAACTTCTCACCCTTAATAGGAAAAATATCGTTTTCCTGCATACTTTTTACCATTTTTTCAGCTGATTCTTTATTTTTAGCTGCTCTGACTTCTACTACATTCCCGTTATTTGTTCTAACAACTTTGTATCCCAGTAATTCACTTACATTTGGAATTTTAGAAAATTGCTGCACGTTCATATGTATACTTCCACCTTTCTATCTTTAAAATTCTGTTTAGAATATGAAAGATTTTTAGGAAGAAAAACCCTGGAATTTAATCCAGGGCTTTACTCTTAATATCAATTCTTTGTATCATCACATGCGAGTGCCGGTAATGAGATATCAGGTAGCCAATTTTCTTTCGACTTTCTTCTCAGTTCTTCTGGAACTGTTGAAGTATAGAATGCTGAGGTTTCAGCGATAGCAGCATCGATGAACCAAAAGACATCACCGTTCTGCATGATGTCAATAGACCACTGGCCATGCATGTCATCACAGTCTTTAATGAATTCAGTAACGTGTACTGTAACAGTGTCTTTATTAGCTTCATAACGGTCTACAAGACGTTCTTTGTTGAGACTGTAAGTAATATAGTCGTGCTTAGCATCAATATCGTTAGGTTTTGATTCTGCACGTTCTTTGAAGTGATTTAACATTACATCCGGATCCCAATAGTTATGTACACCGAGAACCTCTTTTGTATCAAAATCCACGAATACTCTGTATTCGGTGTGAAGTGGCATACCATGATAGATAGTTTGATTACCTTCTACATCATCGATAAACTCACGGACAACCCATTCAACTGTTGTTCCTGCTCCATAGATGCAAGGACTACATAATGGAGAAGCCATTTGAATATCTCTCTGATGAAGATACAACAGATATTCGCCAAGTTCTTTAACTTCTTTTTCACCCTGAATAAGGGCGTTTCTGAAGTCTTGTTTATTGGAACGGATTCCTGTTTTTACGAAATATTTCTTTGTATCATCAAGTCCAAATACTTCATGGCAGTAGTTATCTACGATATCAAGCGTAGTTCTTGTAATCATAGGATATTCAACCTGTCTCGTAAGCTGAAGCATTGTGATTGGAACCTTTATGATTTTTGTGTTTGGAATTTTGAAAAATCCATACTTGTCAACAGCCTTAGTCATTCTTGGAAGCCAATTACCCATAGATGAAGGATTGTTATCAATCATAGAATATGTCAATTCATCAAGGTCAAGAATATCAAGTCCTTGTCTGAACATGTGATAACACGTTTTCTGCTTTTTAATATCAGTCTGTGTAAGGGCTTCGTTGAGAAAATAAAGCAATTCCTTGCCTGTATCAGGTATATCTCTCTGAGCATACAAACCTGTACACTGAGGCTGAATACTTTTTGGCAATGCTTTTATATCTTCTGGCTTAACATGCTCAGAATCTGCAATACGATATGTAAAATCGATGAGTTTCTGAGAAGTTGTCTCTCTTTCGTATGAATATACGACTGTCTGAGAAATAAATTCATTGACGATTTTACGAGCAATTTCCTTTGTTGCTTCATCAGATACAATATCGTTTTCTCTGAGTTCTGAAGCCTGTTTTGCATTTACTTCAAAGTAATTGTCTGATATACCTTTTTTAAAATCAGCTGCATGATAAGCGTTTTCAAACTCAACAATCGCTTCAGGATTGGTATTCAACATATTAGCAATCTCATCAAGAGATAATGCAGATTTCTTTGGCTTTATTAAGTTTTTTAAAAAATCCATTTTATTTTCTTCCTTTGTTTTAAAGAGCTTTACATCAATTCTTCGAGATCAAATCCTTCGTGGCAATAACCATAAGTATCTGATAGCCAATCAGAAACCAACTCTTCGAAATCTTCATCGTTATTATCAAAATCCTCTGGGATTTCTACTTCTGTTGGGATTCCCAAGAAATCGGCAGCAGTTATTACATTATGATGAATCTGGCTTAAAGCAAAATCATCTCTTTCTTCATCAGACATAGCTTTAAAAGCCTTTTCTTCTTTTTCAGTGCATTTAAGCGCCTTTGCTGCTTCATCTACAGACATGGTATCAAGCTTTTCTAAAATCTCATCCTTGTCAATATCCCATAAAATATTAGTTGTTTTATATCTTTTAGCCATATTTTTCTCCTTTCATACTTAAAAAAATCTATTTTAAATATGAATGATTTTTTACAACAAAAAAGCTAGAGATTAACTCTCTAGCTTTTATTTCTTGATTATTCAATTGTTCTTGCAAACGTTACAGCTTCTTCTTTTGTATCAAAGTAATATTTGCTTCCTACTTCATCATCGCAAACCCATTTACCGTTCTTTAGGTAAATAAGCCATCCGTTTTCTATAATGCTATCCATTATTTACACTCCCATATCATCCAATGCTTTTCTCAAAAAAGCGTCTATTACATTTTGCTTGTCTACACTCTCATAATTCTTGTAGAGGCATTGAATTCTTTCCCAAACTTCGTCTGTGAGATGAAAACTACGCTTTTTTGTGTTTAGTTTAGAAAAATTAATATCAAGGCCTGTTTCTTTCCCTTTCTTTTTAATCATATCTTTTTCTTTTAACAGGGTGAAAGCTGATACTCTACTAAATCCATAAGGACAATCTTCTGTTTCCCAATCTTTCATTGTTGTTCCATAGAAATAATAATATAAATCTTTATAATCATTATCATTTGCTTTTACTCTGAATTCCTGTGGTTTTGTAAATAGTTTATCCATCATTTTTCTCCTTTTTTTGTTACTTCAATAAATACAGCAATATAGATGCGAGAATTACGATTATAAAACTGCCGATACACGTTGTTATCGCACGTTCCATTTTGTTATTATCATATGTGTTTTTCGCAACTATTGCAGGTACAATACCCCCGATAATACCGATACTGCTAAATACCAGTATTGCAAATGTTGCCATTAGTCTTTTAAACTCAATATCCATCATTATTCTCCCTTTTCTTCAGCTATATGACCATCCATATTATTTTTCTTTGGCTTATAATTTTCGATATCAATATTTGTTTCTTCCTGCATACTACTCTTTCCTTTCGATTATTTATATTGTTCAGGGGATAGATATGCAACGTCATCAAAAACATCATCAAATGTAGCTGTAAAGCCTGTAAAGAAATTTTCAAATTCCTGATCATAAGATTTTGTTTCTTCATCAAAACATGAAATATCCTTCTCTACACGATTCTCTTCGCTAATACTGATATATACATGTTTTCTCTTCAAAACAGCTGCTCTTAAAAGTATAAGAGACATAGGATCTTCGATTTCCATTTCTACCAGGATATAAGTCTCATCTGGTGTTTCATATTCCTTACATCCAGTTGAACCTAATTCCGGCAAAGAAGTCTTAAAATCCTTCTCTTCCTCTAACAGCTTTTTGATTTCTTCATAATCACTCTTTGTTAATACAATACTAAGCTTTTCTAAATAACTCATATTATCGTCCTTTCTTTCATCGTTTTTCTATTAATATGAAAGATTTTTAGCAAACAAAAAGCACTCAACAAAGAGTGCCTTTTGATATTATTATTCTATTCTGTTAGATAGTCAGAAAGATTTGTAAAGTATTCTTTTATACTTTCCTCTGTAATTATCTTATTACTTTTAATACGTGCTTCTTGCCACGGTGTTTGTTGGCTTATTAACTCTAGTAAACGAGTAGTTGAGAATTTATCGCATAAGTCAATTACTTCGTCTACCATCTTTCTGTCTTCTTCTTTAACATAAAACCAATCTGATTCGAATGGAATAATATTTCCGTTGCCAAAAGGTTTATATTTATAATAGATGTTAGGTATTACTGGGCCAACATCCCAGGCTTCTATTTCCGCATTAAAGCACGGGACACCCTTTTCACATAAGAACTGGGCTTGAATATAGTAAAGAATACATTGCAATTTCAGATTATTAACAGGAGTTTTTCTGATAATATGTCTTGCTATTAAACAAACGTTATATTCCATAGTAGACTCCTCTAAATGCTGATAATTCTAGTATGGTCATGCAAGCATTCTTCGCAGACCTCTTTACCTTCATAATCAAACAGTTCTTCTACATCTTTTCCACATTCATCACAATATAAATGTAGTACATGTCGTCTCGGGCAACTATCACCTAAACAAGGATATCCTGGGGATTCACAACTACAACATTCGTTTTCATATGTCTGCATTATACTCACTCACTTTCTTTCTTCGCTTTTTCATATGCAGTAATAAACTGCTCGCATACATCTGAATCGTAACGATCAAATTCTTCGTACCAGCCTTCTTTTAAGACACTTATTATTGCTGCTCTATCTCTATCGTTGCTGATCTGGTTTACTACCTTTTCTTTTAATTCTGGATTGCTATTGCATTCCTTAATCATGTCCTGGATATCATCATTTGTATAAAACATTCTTTTTCTCCTTATTACTCAATTTTTCCTTATTACTCAAAGCTCTTGTATATCTTCTCGAAATCTACTTCATGCAGAATTTTAAGTAGTTTATCCATCTCTGGATTTCTCCAAGCGTGATGTCCGTATATATGACAATCATTGCTATAATGGTAATCATTACTCTTCAAGAAGTTCTGTGCATCTTCTGATGATAAGAAACAATTAGATTCTTCTTCAACTCTCTTATACTGAAGATGAATAAATCTACCATCTTCACCAGTTGCATCATTTAAGTTTTCTGCTAACTCTTCTGTATCAAAAGAATTAACCAAAAGTTCCCACTGTTCTTTAACGAAATCATCTTCATAAAATTCGTTATCATTTAGGATTTTTGTCACTATCTCTTTAGTGAAATCATCATAATCTTCACTGTCACATACTTCTTCTGTGCTCACAGTGTCATAAACAGTAAATCCATCTGGATCATCAAGCTTTTCTCCATAGATTTTCTTTGTATCCAGAATTGTCCAATACAAAGGATCTGCTGTACTCGCATTGTCCTGTGTATTAATATCTTTCTGCAGATTCATAAGGAATTCTACTTCTTCCTTTGTTATGTTTCTCTTTTCATAGGTATCTTCTCTTCTTTTTAAATTAAAAAATTTAGCCATTAATTTTCTCCTTTCTGATTTTCAAAATTCTATTTGTAATATGAATGATTTTTGGATAAAAAATAAGCACTGGTTAACCCAGTGCTTATTACTTAATTTAGATATAATACGTGTATCTGCATTTATTCTTCCACCTCTTTAATTATTTCAAATATTTCTTCCTCTGATAGATCTTCATAATCCCCGACTTGAAAAGAACATTGATAGTTGGTTAAGTGGGGACAATATTTATATTTTTTGTAATCCATTATTTACCTCGTCACAAAGCATTTTTATTTTTTAATAACTGGTGTTCGAAAGTATCTGGTGAATGTTATCTATCTTCCCAAATATCTACAATATCTTTGTAATTGCATCCCATAGCATTACAACAAAATTTCTTCGCTTGACGTTTATTTTCAGCGATAGTTCTAAAATGATAGATACTACCGTAAATTTCGTAAGACACAACATATTTTCTACCCATTATATACCTCTAACTTTGCTTCAAGCGGAATTACTTCAATATCGTCTGTGAAATAAACAAGTCCATAATTCTCTAAATCAACTGCATTGCAAGATATTTCATATTCATTTATTACTTTGTTTAATTTCATATAAATGTGGTTAAGGTGCTCACTAGATGTTTTGAAAACCTCTCCGCTTTTGAGATTTTTAAACTGTTTAGCTGCTTTATTATTAGATTCAAATACTTTTAATGTATCCATTATTTTCTCCTTTCATTCTTTAATTTTGTTTTAAATATGAATGATTTTTTTATATAAAAAACGCCCCAGTTAATCCTGGAGCGTTTCTATTATTTTAGATCAAAAGTAATATCATCAGCAATTGCCAGCCAAATACCAGCTATTACATGCTCGACTATTATGATAGGGAAAAACACAATTGCAGGATAGTCGTGGTTAAACATCAGTATTGTAAGAAACATATCAAGCATTATTGTTAACTGAATAATGAAATTACTATCTAAAAAAAATACTTTTCTTCATATGGCTCTCTTCTCTTTCTGCCTTTCGCAGAAAACAAAAAGCCAGGAGTTATATTCACTCCTGACTTTCATAAATACTATTCATTCCTTATATGACAGATTTTTTATTTCGTGAATTCTAATTCTGTCAGTACATCATCATAACTGATATCGAAGCTTTTGCACTTTCTGAAAGACCAGCTTAGATCATTAATCTTTGTAGCAGTGCACATAAGAAGCATATCATCTCTTTTTAGTGATACTTCTTCTTTTCCCCATTTATCCATCAGCACTCTAGTATCAAATCCTCTATTAGTACCAACAGCATATCCGTTTGGAGTCTTTGTGATAGTGAGTTTCAGATCCTTGTCTATCATATAGATATCTTTACAAAACTCTGTAAGAAGTTCTTCGCTATTGATATCAAAATCAAAGAACCATTTCTTCTCTTTTGCACATTCCTTCGTTGCTGCGATTGCTGCAATCTTTGAATCAATACTGCAAAGATTGAAATCATCATTATTAATTAGATGCTTAACGAGTTCTTTCTTAACCTTTGCCATATCTCTTGTATTATTAGACATATATAGTCTACATCGTTCCAGGTCTACACCTTTAAGGCAAAAGTCTTTAAAGGTATCTTTTAACTCTTCAAAAGATCGTGTAGTAAGAAATGCTTTTCTTCTGTCTTTGAATCCTTCTATGTTTCTATTATCTTTATTTCGAGAAACCATAAGCACTACTCTAGCTTCTTTATCGCCTAGATTAGTTGTTTCTCCCCACTTACTAAAGTTTCCTGCCATAATCATTATTCCTCATCTTCTTTATTCATATTGTTGCGAGAAAAATTCTCAAGAATTACATCAGCTAAATATTTACCTGGGTTTAACCAGATTTCATATTTAGGATTTCCAACTCTCATATTTTCTTCGCTGGTCCAGTTATCCCAGTTCTTATCTAGCACGTTTAGGAATTTACTCATATCTTCTATATGATCATTATTTCTATTCTTATATCTATTAAAGTATTCCTCCTTACACTCTGTACGAGGAATTACTTTAGCGATAGTAACGTTGTGCTCATTCAGAAGATTAAGAACTTTCTCGTGCTGACTAACAAATATAAAATCATACTTGTTACTCTGGATATTTTTGAGAATATACTTTACGTATTCTTCTTCCCAGCCATCACCCTTAAATTTAGATGAATCAGAATCATGGATACTAAATCCATATTCTCCCTGGTGATTGAAAAGATATGTTTTCCCACATCCAGGGAATGCAGAAATTACAATAGTTGGGTTAATTTCTCTCTCTTCTTTAATAGCTTCTTCAAATGCCGCAACAAACTGTCTACGAACATCTGGATCATAGCGTTCAAATGTCTCATAATCTCTACTTGAAATTACATCCTGGATAGCTTTCCAAGCTGAGCAATCATTGATTTTATCTAATACTTTTTTACCAAAACTCATATTATCATGACTTTTTTCAAGCATTCTCTGTACATCATAATTTGAATATATTGCATTTTTTGTAAATAACATTGTTTTTTCTCCTGTTTTTCATTAGTCCTACTTATTTATCTATTTCTACTTATTTGTCTACTCGTTCCAAATCTTTCTCATCAAAAAGAAGAAGTCCTGGTCTAAATCCTTCTGTGTGATGTTCCTTCCAAGGGTTATTCTGATCCAGTTTAACAGTTACTCTTCCTATATTGTCAGTTTTAACAATTTCTCCGACAAAGCCCTTTGTAATATAGATATCGTTTGTGATTTCTACTTTTTCGCCTGTTTTGAATTTATTATTTCTCATTGTTTTAGTTCCTTTTCTAGTTCTTATTATTAGTTGAGTGCATTCTTCATCTTTACAATAGTTTCATCGTATTTATTTCTTACTTTTTCTAAAATCTCTTCTACTTCAATCGGGTGATTGTCGTTAGAATCAACGCCTACATGGAACCATAGAGGGTTGATTGCTCCATTCTTGTTCATGAAATCCTCTTTCTGATGCGTATGCCCAAAAAGAGAAATTACTTCTGAACCTAGATTATCCTTATACGGATATGGATCTACATTTGTAGGAATAGCGTACGTTTTCACTACTGGATAATGTGAGATAATGAATTTTTGCTTGTTAATAGTAATTGTATGTGCAACATCTGGGAAAACATTAAATCCAAGTTGCTTATAGATTTTTACCTTAGTGTTAGTATCGTGATTTCCTAGAGTTACACATACATTTTTGCACTTAATTTCTTTTAATAAGCTATATACATAGTTATAAGCTTTCTTATCTCTATCTATATGCATATCTCCCATACAAATGTCTCCTAAGATGTATAGATAATCATCTTCAGCGACCATATTGTTTATATTATCTATAATTGCACGGTCATGTTCTTTTATTGAATTAAACCCTCGCTTTTTATAGATAAATTCTTTGTTATGATTTAGATGTAAATCACTTGTAAAAAAATTCATATAACGCTCCTCTCAGGTCTTTTTTAATTAATCAGATTTAATATGAATGATTTTTATACGAAAAAACCACTCAGATTATTCTGAGTGGTTTTACAATTCTTATATGAACTTATAATGTTATGTTTTAGATGCAAATCACTCGTAAATTGACGCACCCATTGGCTAAAACCAATGGGATTCTTGCTTCACCGTGCGGTTGCACTATTTAGTATCTGCTTTTGTAGTACCTCATAGCGACTTACATACACTCCACAAGCGTGACTTTCCGAGCGTCCCTCGGTAGTTAATGTTTATAGGATTAATCTGCTCCGAAGCCTATTATTTCTAATGCTTTGTCGAGAATATTATCTGCGGCATTGTTATCCCTATCGTGATAAGCACCACAAACAGGACAAGTCCATTCTCGAACATTAAGATTCTTAACTTCTTTGTTTTGATAGCCACAATGATTACACAACTGACTTGATGCATAGAACCTCGGTACTTTGACAACTGTACTACCGTAGATTTTAGCTTTGTATTCAATCATAGTTACAAACTTTGACCAAGAAGCATCAGAGATAGACTTTGCTAATTTGTGATTACGAACCATTCCTTTTACATTAAGATCTTCGAGTGCTATCAGTTGATTTTCCTGAACAATCCTCGTTGACTCTTTCTGTAAGAAGTCATTCCTTTGGTTAGTAATATGTTCATGTATCCTTGCCACAACCTTACGTTGTTTCTGTATGTTGGAACATTCGGATAGCGGTCTATCATATATCGGATGCCTATAACCTTTAATGATTTTGTAGCCTACGATATGACTTTCTATCATTTTGGAAAGTTTATGTTGCGCTTTAGCGAGTTTCTTCTGTGATTTTGTTAAGTACTTGTTGTTAGGGCATTTGTAACCGTTGGTATCAGAATAGAAATCTTTGATACCAAGATCAATGCCTACCATGTAACCGTTGTTGGTTACATCAGATGTGGGCACATCTACATTCAACACACAGAAGTATTTATCACTTGGCGTTTGCTCTATGGTAGCGTTGTTTATTTTTGCAGAAGATAAGTCCATAGAAACCTTTGCCTTGACGTAGCCAAGTTTTGGCAACTTAATATGTTTGCCATCTAAAGTTACACAGATATTGTTGTTTACATTCTGTGTGCGGTAGGTTTTAAAGGTTTCCTTTTTAGACTTAAAGTGAGGGTAGCCTGCTAAATGTTTAAAGAAGTTTTTATATGCTCTATCCAAATCCTTTAGGGCTTGTTGCAAAGATATAGCGTCTACATTTTTTAGGAAAGCAAAATTATCTTCTTTCTTTAGGTTGGTCAGCATAGCATTGGTTTCTTTGTAACCAATACCAACGGAAGTAGTTTCGTAGGTTTCTTTACGCAGAGCAAGACCTTTATTGTAAACCAATCTACAACAACCAAAAGTATTCGCTATTAAGTTTTGTTGTGTTTTATTAGGATATATCCTTATACGAACACCTTTTAGCATACTTATTACTCCTTGTAATCTATTTCTATAATAATGCGAGTTAGTAAGTGTAAAATAGTTTTTCGCCCATGAGTAATTTATAAAATCTATTGATACTAATTATTTTTTCTCTTTTTCTTTATCACTTTCTTTTTCTTCCTTGTTTCTATCTTTTTTCTCTAAGCATACTTTATCATCACAATCTTCACAAAACATATACGTGACTTTGTGATCTACTATAGGGCAATATTTACTCATGTTCATGCCTTTCTAAATTAAATTGTCCATATTTTTAAAACTGTTAAACTAAGTAAAATTTGGGCAAAGTATATAACATCTTTACAGTTTTTTACTTTATAATGGCTATTAGTTATAGCATTTACTATGTTAACTAGACATTTTTGCACTTCTGGAATTCCTAAAGATGCAATTGCAATAATCACTGCGACAAATATTACCATTCCTAGCGCATATTCTGAACAATATGGTGAGTCATAATTTTTCACAGCGTTTAAAAAATTTATTGCAAAACTCATAGAAATTAGTAAACACGTTGAACATAAGATTACTCTTGACATCATTTCCATCATAAACATTCTCTCTTTCCGTTATTTGAGGAGTTCATCAAATTCCTTCTCTGCTGCTTCAATAACACGATTAATACTCTTTTCTTTCTCTTTATCGCTTACGTCAATTGAATCTAAATTATACATAACATATTCGAGATATTTTTCTTTCATCCAGTTATCAAATTTATCAGTTGTAAGAGTTTTAAGAGTTATATAAATAGATTTTCTTTTGTTTATAATCTCTGAACTGTTTGATAAAGGATATCTAGTGTGCTTAATAGTATTCTCTATACTCCCCCACAAACATTCATATCCTGCGATTACAGATTTTAAGATATCATCTTCTATCTTAAATGGCAGTCTATGTTCTTCTTCTTCATACAAACCTAATTTTTTGCTTTCAGCGAAAATACATTTTAGATTATCAAAGATATCTTCTTTTGTTTTTATACCAATAGCTTTCCATTCTTCTTTTGTAACTGGCAAAAGTTGCTTTATTTTTGCAAATTTAATATTTCTCATGAATGGCTTCATACTATCTTCCTTTTGAAAACAATTTCTATATTATTAATATGACTTGAACTTCTACTTTTAAGGATTTTCGTTCCGTTTTTCTATAAAAAAAGAACCCACAAATTGTGAGTCCTTTTATAGTAAATCATTATTCTTCCTTATTTAGTATTTCTGCTATTTTAATATTCCTCAATTTTCTTACTATTAAAGCAAAAATTATTCCTCCTAATACGGCAGCAGCAGTTGATGCATATATAGTTACATCTTTTGGATATCCTTCAAAATTAATGAATCTCGGGATATAAGATATCGCCTGGTATATTACAAGTAGCAAATATACAAAATAGATATTATCTGTTACCTTAAACCAGTAGCTTAAATAAATGCCTACCGCAATCTGTATAGGTATAGAATATACGTTTTCATTTTCTACACATCCAAATATTGCTCCGGCTACAACTATATATAATAATGGGATATCATATAGATACATCTCCAACCTTTTATTAGTAACATAAATAAAGAGTAATATCTCTATTGCAGATACTACAAATATCTGTAGCAATGTCTGAATTATATTGGCTGCATTTACATACATTCCTGTAATATTATTCATTGTACTGTTAATGTATGATGCTGTTCCAAAGAATATAATAGGGATTACTGCCAGGGAATACCGTTTCTGCGTCCTAGAAGGCCTCAAATCGGCTTTAAAGTCCTTTATATAGTTAGTTCCTAGATAAAAGCCCATAATCGCCATAATGACGTAATATAAAGTCGATATGATGTAATTAAAATTAGCAGTATTAAATCCTTCATCATCTTTAAAAATCCTAAATATGCTGAATACTACATTTCCTAGCATAAAAAACAGCACTATAAAGAATATTGATGGAAGAAGTGTTTTTATCGATTGCTTTAATCTATTTATTAATCGCTCGTCTTTATATGTATAAAGAGATATATCATTTGCAGTTCTTACTTCTCTTTTTGACATAACTGATCCTTTCTTATATTTGTTTAAGTGAAACTAAAAATAAACATGCGTCTGATAACCGCCAAAATTGAGTACTTTAAGTGTACGATGACGAGTATTTTCAAAGTCAGTATCCTTTTCTGTATTGTTCTTTGAAGCTTTTACTTTATCAACATACTTTAGAGTTGGCTTACTTGATGGATCCGTATCCTTAGAAATATAGTAAATTACATATCCATCTTCAATGTTTTCTAATGAATATTTATTATACTTCTTTTTATCTTTGGTATACTTTTCTTTAATTGAAGCTCTAATATTTTTAATAGAATTATCTGGATTCTTAAATTTCATAACAACTCTATCACTATTTGTATCTATAATATTGTTATCTTCATCTATAAAATTTATACTTACCAAACTGTTTTTATTGTTAACCACATAATTGATGAAATGAGTATTGATAATATTGCTGCTAAAAGATATAAACAATCCTGCAAGCATGAAGAACTTTGCAAAAAAGAGAAAATCCTCCCATCCATTTCTTTCTGAATTTTTATAACAATAAAAACCGAATGCGAAAATTGCTATTCCAAATAAACTAAGTCCTATACATGTATTTCTACTTATTATTTCACTAAAAAAATCCATAATAATTATCTTTCCTTTCTGTTTTTATTCTTCTTATTCTGCTTCATGATCTGGAAATTCAGCTTCTGGTAGCCAAGCTTTAGGATTGAAATACAGTTTATACTGATATGGATTTTCTTCCTGGTCATCTAATGTTTCTATAATGTATGTAACATTATCAGCCAATCCAATGTAATACATCTTAAACTTGTCTTTACCAGTCTTAATCATGACTTCAAGCTGATGTCTGCCTTCATCTCTTACTTCTGTAATAGCGATTCGACCACTCAGAACAAGCAGGTTATCTCCAGTAATGCCATTGATTACTGTAATTCTTCTCATAGACTTAAAATTATCAGCATCTTTCTTTACGTTATGAGTCGCAATCTCATTTTCTGTACATGCTGTAAGTGGTGTAGTAACTACGCAAATAGCAAAAACTAATACTAAAAGTTTCTTAATCTTTCTCATTTCTTATTTCTCACTTTCTTTCGATTTTTTCTTTTTTACTCCGAATAAATTATCTATACTTGCCGGATCCTCTGGTTCGATGGTTTTATATATTTCTAGTTCACATACAGACTGATAAATCAGACTAAATAAAACTACAATAATTTGAATAGCAATAATTACTCCATCAGCCATTGTTGTTAAAGTAGATAATTTAAGATTTGATATTTTACTTACTGCTGATGCTATATGATTATCAAAAAAGCTTACTACCATAGCCACAAAATTTATTTCAGCTAAAAATAACGGAGTGAGCGGATGCCTTCCTATACGTCTGCATACCTTGTCTCCGCTCAATGTAACTTCCCAAAATCTTACTAATAATATAAGCATTGTTATAGTTGTTAAAAATGAAGCTAAAGTACTTAACTTAAATGCCCATGATAAAAATTCTCCCGTATTATTCATTTTTATCCTCCATTTCTGAAACTTTAACCTTCAGCTCTGAAATAAAGTTTTCCATGCAATTATATTTATCGCAATTCACTGTATCTCCACAGAGTTTCTTATATTCCTGGTATTCCTCTTCGTTTCAAGGCCTCTTTTGTATCTTCAGACATTTCATAGCCCTTACCCCATAATTTGAATAAGATGTAATCATTTCGTTCTTTTTGGGAAAGGCTTTTTAATACAAATATTAGATACTCATACATCTTTGCTTTTTCTTCATACATTTCTGTTTTTGTAGCATTTTTATATAAGTGAAGCCAATATTCGTATCCAGATCTTATAGCGTTATATAGATTGAAACTAAATTTCGGATCTTCCATTAAGTTATTATAATTAAGCAAATTACCAGCTTTTAGTTCCAAAAAGATACAAAGAATTGTAGTGTATATTTGTTCTGGATCTTTAAATTTTGGATATGTGCATGTTTTATTAATTTTGTCCCAATTTTCTTCTGTTGTTGGCAGATATTGGAAAACAGATGCTAATTTCATATCTTTCTTTAGACTATAAAATACATCTGTTATTACAACATAGATCATCGTAATAATTGCCAAACAAATAAATAATACTACTAATACCGAAAGGCCGCTTATCCAAGGTACTTTAGTAAAAAATTCAATCAAGTTCTTGGACATATATGGTTTAAACAAGAATAATGTGAGGTTGCCAATTCCATAAGGGATAGAAATGATCCCAGCTAGACAAAGTATTATTGTTAAAACACAAATAATGTCTGTTCCTGTATTAGTATCATTGAAAAATGCGTTTAAATACGATTTCTTCTGTTTTATTTCTTTCATTGATTTATACTTCCTTTCTTTTAAGCAATCTTATATATTTAATATGACTTAAAATTTTTGTTTTCACGGTTTTGTATTTGTTTTTGTTCAAATAACATAGCATTTTCGGTGATAATTTCTTATTTGTGAGGGAATATAAAAAAGAACCCACAAAATGTGAGTTCTTTTACTATGAATTTCGTTATTCTTTCGTTTCTATCTGAACTTACGCCTGTTCCTGCAACTGTTCTTTTGCTAACTCCTTATATTTACCAAGGATTACTCCAGTAATATGAGCGTATAGTTCCTTACTAAGAGGGAAAGCTACGTCCTCATATGTTCCATCTGCTTTAGCCTTAGAAGGGAATGCTACAAAATGGTGGCCGTTCCTATCCTCCATAACTCTTATATTCTTTACGACAAATGCATCATCAAGCGTAAAACTTCCGATTGCTTTTACTGCCCTGTCGTTATCAATTATTTTAAGTCTTACTTCTGATACCTTCATGATTATTAATTCTCCTTCTTATTGGCTTCATTTTCTAGGACATTCATCCGAATAATAACATCCTATTTTTGCATGTTTGCATTTTTTACATTCCTTTGGAGTGTTTCTCTTGCTCGTTTTCATATCCTTTATCTTTCGTAAAATATTGTCAATTAATCTCATTATTTCACCCTTCTTATTTTGCTTAAATCAAATATATCAGCATAGTTACATAATGAATAATTTGGTCTTGTACATAATTGATTTTCTTATATCGTGCTTTTAGTGGATCTACGATTAAATGTGCTGCCAATAATACGCCTAATCTCCAGTCAAAGCCAAAGCATACATAAAAGGGCAGGCAGTATAACACGCAATGCACAAACAAGTGATACCAATTTTCACCTTTTGTTTTGGCAATAAAATCAATCTGTAGTACATAATCACCTACTAAGTGGCAACAAATAAGTTTAAATATTAGCTCTGCCATTATTCAATCCTCTCTGTGTAATCAGTTTCAAGTAAAACTACTCCATCTTCTGAAAAAGTGAGATCATCTATTTTTGTAACAGCATAATATCCATCTACATAATCAGCTGTATTCGGAATAAATATCTTTGCATCTTTTGGGAGGCTTGATAATTCCTTAATTAACTGTTTTACAGTCATAACTTTTTCGTTTTCGTCCTCTTTCTCTTCTTTCTCTGATCTGATTAAAGGGTGATTGCCACACTTTAAATAGTTAGGACAAAATAAATCGCCATGATCCCAATCTGCTCCCCAGAGTTCGATATCCTTGCTCCGGAAAGATGTCTTAGTAAGCTTATGAAAATGCTTATCTAAATTTTTAACCTCGATTTGTACATTACCCATCCAAACCATTTCAGTTCCGCATTTTGGACACTTCATCGTTTTCTTCCTTTCTTAATTAGACTAAATATATTGTGTTATCTGGTGTTTCCCATTCGATATCATTTTCTGAAGAAAATATATTCTCATCTGGATTTGCTATTTCTGAGAATGAATATTCTTTTACTATTGGAGAATTGTCGTCCTCGCCAGATAAAACTATTCTGGCAAGATCTTCTAAAGATTTCTTTTCAAAGTATTCATATTCACCACCATCTAACATATTTCCATTACTGTCGTAGATATAATATCCAACCATTCCAATAGAACCTTCTAAGTATCTATCGTTATCGCTTTCATAGATATATAAATAATGCATATCTCTTGTGCGATATAATGCCGCATTTTTTGTTAGCGGATTATCACTACTTGTTTTTGCCATTTTTATTCTTCTCCTATATATTTTTTAAGAACATTCAACATCATTATTTGTCCCTGTCCTAATAAATTGACTAAACCCGTATTTGGATCTGTATTGCATTCAATATTAAATTTCATATCTTCAATAGCATCATCAATATTGGAACGCAACTTAAATAATTGCTGATGTTCTGCTAATAATGCTTTATTGGTTTCAGCTAAATCTAAAATTACGAGTCGCAATGTCTCATATTCAGAACGATCTACCACATCTGTTTTAGGCAATTCGCCAACATCATAAACATATTTTGCATTTCCGTCATCATCAATGATTGACAAATTATCCCAATCGTCAATTCTTGATATATCCATATATTCTGCCATTTACTCTCCCTTTCGTTTACTCAAAGTTTTAAACATCTTATTCCATTTCTCAATGAGTTCTTCTTTATCTTCGTAGTATCCCGTACTCATACCGCAATCACTATTAAGGCATTCAATCGAATAGTCACTACGGAATTTGTACTGATGAACCATTAGTTTTACACAGGAATGACACATAGGGCATTCGTTGTGGTATTCAGTTGCTTTTTCCTGCTTTGGTTGGCTGATTCTTATTCCTATGCCAATGCCGATTGCCAAAGTAATTGCTGATACAAATCCGATAACTAAAATTGCTAGGTTCTTGTTCATTACTCCCTCACTTCCTTTATGTTTTTAACGTGGCTTTTCCTGAAGCACACATCTGTTTCTGGGCATCTTAAATAATAATGTTGTGGATGCATCATAAGTGGCTCAAAGTGTTCGTTCCACCCAAGTACACCAATTCTGCTATGCCCATCAAGAAATGTTACTTCGACTTGCTTATTAAGATATTTGTCTAACTTTTCACTTCTTCTATTCATTTGTTTTCTCCTTTATCAAGTGATACTGTAACTAATGAATATGGGATTCGTTTAGTTTTGTCTGTAACTAAAATTACTCTCCAATCATATTTTTCTCGTTCTAATATATGATTAATTGTTTTCTTGGTTCTATATGCAGTAGATCGAGAACAATCTAAAGCAACTGCACCATCAAAACCAAGTTCTTCAATTATCATTCTGATATCCATTTATATTCTCCTTTAATATCCTATTAAAATTGCAATTTCCTTTGAATTAAAAAACACTTCTTCTACCTGATCTTCTTTTACGATATAAAGTTCTTCAAATTTCTTTATTGCGTCTTCTTTTGATCTGGCATAACAAAGAGCTAAATCTTCAAGTTCTTTATCTTCATTTATAATTTTAAGTCGATATAATCTCATTTACTTTCTCCTTTCATACTTAAATTCTGCTTTTAATATGAAAGAAATTTCCATAATAAAAACGCCCAGATCTCTCTGAGCGTTTATTTTTAAATATTTAATTTTTTCTTTTATTTTTCGTTACATAAGACTTCTCTTATCTTATCAATATAGAAATAATCTTCTGACATGCTATCGTTATCATGATCTTTTATGATCTTCTCAATCTTTTGCAGCTTCTGCATTGATTTAATAGCAAAGTCTATTGCATACCAGGTACTAATAGGATGTGCTTCATATCCGTAGCCTTCGATGTAGCTATCCTGAATACCCTGTAAGTCTTTTATTGCGATTTCGTATGACTGATCCTCTTTTGATTTTTCTAAAGCTCGCCTTAATTCTTCTTCGTTCATTTACTCTCTCCTAAACTCTTTAATATCTGTTTAAAATCATCATAATAGCCTACCCAAGCCCAATTATGTTCTAACGATTCAAGAGTGTTATAATAATCACCGTTTTTAATTAAACGTAATAATGTATCCTTTTTATGTGAGTCGTTTCTGTCTCCATTTCTTCAATGATCTCGATCATTAAATGCATCATTTGTTCCATAGAGTCTTGAATTTGGTTTAGATCTTTGTCATGTCCCACTTTATACTGTAGATCTCGTGCCTTTTCATACAATTTCTTTTTCTTATCACCTGTCATTTGTTTATTCTCCTTCCAAACTTTATAATTCTAGTAATAATATGAATGATTTTCGAAAGTGTCTTATAAGTAGCAAACGATTATTTCAACGTCAAAATCATCAAATGTTTTATGAATTATTTCTTCTACTTTTTCCCATTTTAGCTTATCGAGTCCACAACCAATTAGTGGCATAGCAATTTTTAACGGTGTATCATCAGGACTAAAAAATAAATGTCTTTTTAGATGTAATAATGCCTGCTCGAGAGTTTCGTAAGTAGGCTTTAAATAATAACGCTTCTTAGTAACTAGGTTAAATACGCCTTTAAAACCATCTATTTCTGTATATAAACAATAACCTTCATCATTCCAAGCAAGAAATGGATACTTGTTAAATAGAGCGTCTTTTACACCTCTTTTTGCAAATTCTCTGGCTATACCAGCTCCTAATTCAAAATCCGAACTAATGCAATGAACTAAATAAAAATCGCTGTCTACTGTAAATAAATCTCTTTTTTCTTTTCTTATTTTCATCTGTCATTCTCCAAGTCTAATTCTGTTTTCTTATTTTCTGCCCTACATTTATCTAACTTAATAGACCACTCATAATAAGATTTATCACTTATACCGTTGTTATAATATTCGTGGCACTTATTAGGACAATCTATACATTTACATTCCATATGTTTTCTCCTCTCTGTTTCCAAAATTCTGTTTATAATATGAATTATTTTTAGAGGGGTTTATGTGGGGAGTTTATGGAAAAAAATATGAGATTACGAGATTGTGAAAGAATATGTATTATTTGTTAGTTTGACCTGGTGTGCGTTTAATAGGACTAAGGATAATATGCTTGATTAATATATTTAGCTAAAAGGTAATATGTTTAGTTAGAAACTTTAGCCAGAAGTTATATTCAGAGTTATAACCAGAATTTATTTATTAAAAGTAGGCAGCAGTTATATATAAAAAAACAGGCAGCTTATGCTACCTGTCTTGTAATGGGTTATATGATATTTACTTTTGTCTATTATCACTAAATATCACGAAAATCCTTACCGTACTTTTTCGACAAGCTATATATAGCCTTATCATATACTTCTTTCGTTATATAGTTGGTATCATATAAATTCTTTGTCAATATTACTTCTATTGGGATACCTTTTAGTTTATCTGCTTTCTGCTTACGCATTTCTTCTTTAACTTCTCTAAAATTTATTATTTTCTTATCTCTCATATATTTACCTTTCTTTGTGATGATTAATTACAAGGCAGCAGTATATAGTTAATCTTGTTTACAAGAAAAGATACTCTTACTTGCAAGAAGAGATATATTATACTGGGTGCAAGCAAGCTATATATCTGCTTGTTTAGCTATATATATTTGATTTTACTTTTATTACCTATAATATGATAATAAAAGTATATTTTGATTTATTTCTATAAGTATAGATGATTATTTTAGTTACCTATAATATGGTATTTTAAGGCTAAATTTTATTCATTATTTTTGCAGCTAGTGTTAGCTTTTATTACCTATAATATGATGATTAAGTATAGGAATAGGCGGTTATTTGCTTTATGTTAGAGTATTTTTATTACCTATAATATGGTAAATATGTGGTTACAGGTAATTATTCTATCTCTGTACGGGAGAGTGTATGTATTGATATACGTTCGATTAGTTTCTATCCGCACATGAGAGGGATAGCCATTAGGTGAGGAATGGTATTATCTTTATCTGTGCCTATATGTCTTTCTTTATGCCACAGGGGATATATTACTGTGCGAGTGGTTTATTATTTAAGTGTAGGCAAGTATTATCTATGCTTCTCAGGAGAAGTAATGGCTATGATGATAGTAAAAGTATAGGCTTATGGTTATATCATATTTATTCTCTTATTTATAACCGAAAAGTATTCGTTTTTAATCATATGAGAAGTAATTTCTATGGAGAAGTGTATGATATACTACACTTTGATAAAGTGTAACACTTTAATCAAAAAACACCCTCTTAAAAACAAGAGGGTGTCCATACATTAAAGTCCAGTAAAACAAATAAAGAACGACATTAATAACCAAGTAATCCAATATAGCTTTATAAAAAAATGATCATTCTTAAAATACTCTTCTGGTAGAAATCCAAATAGTTCTGGTCTGTTAGATGAAGTATAAAGAATCATCTTTGAGCCTTCTTTATAAGCTTTTTCAGTAAATAATTCTACCTTTCTTAAAGGCATTCCCATTTTATTTGTACTGCTAGGAAATGTTCTAGCAGTTGTTCCATATGTTTCTAAAGCTTCTTTCTCAGTAACCCATACATATGTATTAAACTCATGTAGGTCTAATGGTAACATACTTGAGAAAGTAACATCCTTTGTAGAAATAGTTTGACTATGCGCAGGCACACTTCTCTCTACCATTCCAAAGGTCTTTTTATCCTTTCTGTAAGGAATTCTACCCCATCTAGGGCCTTTCTTATTCTTTATGAAGTAATTAACGATATTTTCGTTGTTATCGTATACGTATCTCTTTCTACCCTTAAATAAAGTGCTTGCTGCCATTAAAAGCAAAAGAAAAACTATACCAGAAAGAACTTTATTGATAGTATTATACATACTATCTGGCAACCTCATATCATAAAGAAAATATTCTACTGCATAGCAAATAACACATACAACGGGTGCAGCAAACATGTTAAATACGAAATAATCTCTTTCCTCTTTCTTATAAGCTTTATAATTAGTGTCCGACATAACAATATCCTTTCTACTCTAAATAAGTATTATATTATATTCTATTCTATATATATAATATGACACTATCAAACTATTTTTTAGCATTTTTTCTTTCATATTTTTATTGAAGAGTATTAACGGTGTTTATAGAAAGAGTAAGAGGTACAGATATGGTTTACCCATCTAATGATCTGGTAGATACACTTTCCTCTAATACCCCTATGAAATCACCTATAGAGATTAATTTATTACGAGAGAAAAAGCGAAAACTTGAACGTGAACAGCATGAGTTGAATAAGGATAATGTCCAAAAATCAGCTTCTTATCGTAATAAACAGAAGGTTAAAGAAAAGGGTATTAAAGCTGCTCTTCTACCGGATTTTTACCGGTGAATTGCTCCGACTTTTATAAGTCGGAGCTTCTTGCTTCAACCATTACTGCATTCCTAACAAGTTACCTTGTCGGCTCGTCTTACACAATGTCCACAAGCGTATAAGTTCGGGCTATTCCATCCCTACTATAATATTTAGTTCTAATCTACTTCAGCCAGTAGTCGTAATCCTTCGTTTAGGATATTGATAGCTGCGTTTTGATCACGATCCATCGTAAGACCACAATCGCATACCATTTTACGGATGGTTAAGTCTCTCATTTCTGGATGTTTTGTTCCACAACAATGACAAATTTGTGATGACGGGAACCACTTATCTACTTTTACAAGATATTTGTTTCTTTCTGATAACTTATATTCAAGCATCGACAGAAACATACCATAACCGTTATCCAGAGTAGCTTTACCGTTCCCAAATCCTTTATTAGACATAGCTTGCATGTTTAAGGATTCCACACATACAACATCATACCGATTGGCTATCTCAGTAGATATCTTATGCAGATTATCCAGACGCTGATTAGCAATATGTCTATGGATTTTGTTTACTTTACGGAGTTGTTTTATATAATTTTTGGACTTTACCTCGTGTTTTTTAGATCCTTGCATGCGGGATAGCCTACGCTGTGCTTTGGCAAGTTTATCATGACTCTCACGATAATATTTGTGATTAGTTCCTACGTTACCGTTGCTATCCACATATAAGCCATTAGAAGCGTAGTCTAATCCGATAGCATTGGTCTTATCTGCTACATAAAGATTTGTTATATTCGCAAACTCAAAAAGAATAGAAATATAATATTTGCCATCTGATTCTTGTGATACGGTAGCGGATTTAATAATCCAATCGCTATCAGGAATACGATGGATAACTGCTTTTACCTTACCAATCTTAGGAAGCTTGATATATTTATTCTCTATGATAGCAACAGTGCCTTTTTGATTATTAGTAGTATAGGACTTTCGGCTATGTTTTGCAGACTTGAATTTAGGGAATCCGTTTTTCTTTTTGCGGGATTTACTAAATGCATTGCGAAATGCTTCCTGTAAATCCATTTGCTTATTAGCAAGAGCTAGACTATCCACTTCTTTGAGATAAGGATAATCTTTTTTGTATTTAGCAGGTGTAACAGTAGGGAACTTGCCAGTAGCCTTGTAACCTTCAATTTTATCGGAAAGCATAAGATTCCAGACCTTACGACAACAGCCAAAGGTTTTAGCAAACATAACAGATTGTTCAGTTGTCGGATATATTCTGTACTTAATTGCTCTATTCATTAACTACCTCATGCGATTCATTTTATCGCCTATACTGTGCTTATTGGTGAGGAAATCTCGTCCACGGTGACTCATAATTCTAATTTGATTTCTTTTGCTTCAGCATTCTTTTCATAGATTTGTTTATTAACTAATGTCTGTGTTTGAGACAATAAAAATCTTACACCTAACTTATTTTTGAATGCCTTTTTAGCAATTTCTTTCTTTAAATCATCAGACATATATATTGATATATTATATTTGTCTGACATCTTTTTCTCTGGAGAGATTCGTTTATCACATAAAATCTTATAAAAATCCTCTTCTTTTAGTTCGTTTAATTCTGTAATAGATGTAATTCGTCCTGCTATTTCTGGGATAATCCCAAACTTGATAATATCGTCAATGCTTATCTCTTTATGTTCTGATGCATTGTTTTCTGAGCCAAATCCAATTGTATGTGGTTTATCTGTTTTTGCTTTATATAACATCTCAAAAGCACCTAAAAATACAAAAGAGATATTACTTGTATTAATAATTACCTTGCTATATTTATCAAAATTAACAGTAACGTTAGTGCCTTCTATCATAGATAAGAATTCACCTTGTAATGTTCTATGTAACTGTTCTCCACCAGATGTTATTTTAGGCGAACACATTTTATCAAATTCATCAAATACGATAATACTATGTTCTACGTCCTCTACACTCATTCCAGAAGCTAACATTTCTTCTAAAACAGAATATGATTTCTTATTGCCGGTAAATCCATCCGCAGTAATAGATGATACGTCATATATATAAATATTATTATTAAGCTTCTGTAATGTTCTCCATATTTCGGTTTTGCCAGATCCAGATGGCCCGATAAAAAGTGCATTTTCTTTAATATCTCGATTTCTTTCCCATAGAATCATAGCAGCTTGTTTCTTTGCTTCTTCCTGGGAAAATACAAAGTTATCTAAAAACTGCTTAATATCTTGTGGTTGTAATTTATCTTTGATAACATCTTTTAGATCTAAGCATAGACTAGGATCTATTTCACTTTTAATTTTATCCCATTTTTTAGGCAAATATGTACTTAATACATTTTCATAATCTATTTCTGGGAGTTCTGGGGCATCATCACCATATAGGTTATCTAAATCTTCTATAGATTCCATACTCCTAAAATCAGCTAAAGATAGATTATCAATGTCTACACCAGAGAATGTTTTAGATACTCCAAAAATATCTTCTTCTGTAACAATATTTGCGCCTTTTATAGTCAAAGCAACATCTATATTCCCCTCTATTTCTTTTTCACATAAGAATCCTTTATCTACAAGAGAATCAATAATCTCTTTAGAATAATCTTTTTCATAATCATATGTTTGCTCTAACATATTTAACATATCATCCAAATTGATAAATAATACTGGAACATAATTAGGATCCATTTCTGCGTTAATTGTGATTTCTGCCCAGTATCGAGAAAGCATGATACAATATAGGCGCAGCATTCTTTTTTCGTTGTCTGTTAGTTTCTCTTTTATATTATCCATAAAAACCTCTTTTTATTTTTAATATGACTTGATATCCTAGGTTTTCTCTGTTTTTAGCGCAAAAATAAAACCAGAGATTTCTCTCTGGTTTTATAATTAACATTAATCCCTTGAATACTTGTCTACAGCTCCTATTGTTTTAGCTTCTGCTGATACTTTTATATCCAATAGATATGCTTTGTTCGTCTTATCATCTATTACATGTACTTCATAGCCATTTTCATCTTCGAATTCCTTTAATTTTGCATATGTTTCTGGCCACTCTTTAGAGTATAAAGAGTCAACATGGAATAGCAAATGAGATGACTTCTTTTTTAACGGTTCAGCATTTTGAGCAAAAGCTACATATGTTGTAGTTGCAACTTCATCACTATTATCATTATCATTCTGATCTTCTTTAATCAGAACGTTTAATCGAATAGCATTGTTTTTCTTTAGCAAGATCTCATTTTTATTAATGAATTTCTCAAAACATAATACTCTTATAGAATCTGTTTTATCTTCCAAATCAAACATAACCATTGATTTTCCGGTTTTAGTCTTTTTATACTCTAAATTTGTGATAATACCAGATATATATTCAGTATTTAGTTCTACATTCTCAATAGGCTTATCAACTACGTTATAGTATTCAATCGGATGATTAGTAATAAAAGCACCAATAAGTTCCTTTTCCTTCATCAATGCTTCGTAATCATCTTCTTTTGAACTCTCTAAATGATATATTTCTACATCATTCATTTCTGCTAATAATGCGTTAACACTATTTTCAGCATTCTGGATTTTTTTCTGAATAGAGTCTACTGTAGGAATTTTATTGTTTGTAATAATATTACTAATAGCGATATTATTTTCGGTTAATATCTCTTTAAATTCATTTATATTATTACCTTTATATGATTCCACTAAAGGTTTTGTATTTTTTAGCGCTACCAATTTTTTCTTTTTATCTTTCATAGTTTTTCGTAGTGCTAATAACTCTTTAACTGGAGTAAACTCCTCTTCACTAGCATCATAATCCAGATCTATGTTCGAATATCCCAGACTTCTAAAAGCCCCAATATCTATTAAGTTTTTAATAGTTGCATCTTCAATAGAAGTACATCTATTAATAAAATCCTTAAAGCTTCTAAATGGACCGTCTTTTTTTCTGGTTAATAGAATATGTTTAACATCATCAGTTTTTAGTCCCTTAATCATATTAAAACCTAGAATTATAGTAGGCGTTTCTCTTTCTCCTACTACAATACATTTAGCATTAGATTTATTGATATCTGGTGTAGAAACTGACACTTTAAAGTCTTTTGCATCTTCTATGATACCGTTTATTTTTTCTAGCTTATCAGTATGATCAAGAATTGATGCAAAATATTCTCCTGGATAATAATATTTGAGTGCTGCTGTTTTGAATGAAGTTAGTGCATAACAAGCCGCATGAGATTTATTAAAGGCATATTTTGCGAATTTGAGCATTTTTTCGAATAGATCTTCTGCTACTCTTTTGCTTTCCTCTGGAGTATCACAGATTTTTCTATCTATGCAGCCTTTAATAAAAATTTCTCTTTCAGCTAAAATCTCATCTTCATGCTTTTTAGACATGGCTCGTCTAACTATATCAGCTTTGCCAAGTGTATAATTCGCAAGTTCACAGAAAATCTGCATTACCTGTTCCTGGTATACAATTACAGAATATGTTTCGCCCAAAATAGGCTTTAATAATTCTGTATCATACTTAACATTAGCATTTTTCTTATTCTTAATATAGTTAGGGATTTCGTCTATAGGCCCTGGTCTATACAAAGCATTCATAGCTATCAAGTCTTCAAATTTTAGACTCATTTTTTAATTCCTCCTTTTTATCATTAAAAATCTACTTATAATATGAAAGATTAATAAGTCAATTTATCAAAAAAGCCCTGGGAATAATCCCAAGGCTTTTACATTACTTGCTGTTTAAATAGAATGCTTTGAAGATATCAATCAATTTATCAGCTAGTTTGTTTGGTTCACATGCAATAAATTGCTTTCCATACATTTTACTATATGTATCCAAAATCTCTTTATTATAACTGTCATTCATATCCAAATACTCTGAGATATAAATAGGTACAACTATAATACCATTTTCCCTAGCAATTCTAACAGCTTCCTGTACATCATATGCTGGATTAATTTCGGTAGAATTATAATCCGTAGGAAGACCATCTGAAATAATTACAAATATCTTCTTTTCTTCTGGACGATTAAGGAGTTCTTTTGTGGCAATTCTGATTGAATATCCATCTTTATTTCCACATTCAGCATCTAATGCCTTTAAGAAATTGAATGAATTAGAATTACTCTGTACTTCATCAAACTCTTTTACACATCTATGAATAACGTTATTATCACTGCATGTAAATGATGTGATTTTAAGAGGCATTAATTCTTTAAATGCTTCTTCAATTAAAGTCGATGCTCTACATGCTAACTCTCTTTTACTTCCATACATAGAACCTGAATTATCCTGCAAGATATATGCGACTCCGTCAAATTCTTTTTCGTCAATTTCACGTTCAAAGAATTCTGTTTCACCTAGAATCATCTTGTACAGATCATCTTCACAAACGTCTCCTCGTGTTAAATCTGTTTCGATTGACTTCTGGTTACGAAGAATCTGCATTAATTCCTGTTTAACTTTCTGAGCATTTGCCTGGATATCTGTAGGCGTTGGATAATTCAACTTATATTCTCTAGGCAATTCTTTAAAAGTAACATCTGGATCATACAGTTTTCCTTCTGATTTTTCTAATGATGGTGGAGTTGGATTCATTTTAACAGGCTTTTCCATAACGCTTTTTTGAGAATCAATTTTACTCTTTTCCTTTTCAGAAACTGCATCTAAGCTTTCCTGGGCTTCTTTTACATCCTCTTCTGATGGTGTACTTTTAGCTGAATCTTTAAGCTTTTCTTTAACATCTTTGCCTTTAGCTTCATCTCCCTTATCTTTTTCTTCTTTTTTATCGCTTGATGAATCAAAGATATTAAATCCATTCATAGATATATCTTCGCCAGTTTCATCATCGCTCTCTTCATTCGGAGAAAAGTTTTTAGGAAGATTATCGTATCCTTTTGCATCTGTTGAAAACATTTTAGCAATAGCACCAAGCATATTTTCAACTTCTTCAGCATCTAGTTTTACAGCTTCTAAGAATAGATCGTAGAGCTTGTTTTCGATTTCTAAAGATTTCTTCATTACTGTCATTGTTGTTTTGGCAGTAACTGATGTACCGATATCCATAAGCATTGAATCTAAAAGAGTATTAACTTCACCATCTTCTTTTACTGTATCTGCATAGTTTTTCATATACAGGCCCGATGTTGATAATGAAAGAATCTGATTTAGAATAATCTGGAGTTTTTCAATAGCGGTTAAGTCTTCCTCTTTATGTGGAAGCTTAAATTCTGCGCTATTGTAACTCTTGTTTCGGCTTACTAACAACTGGTTTTTAAAGTTATTAGATATCTCCATCTGTTTTCTTTCAATACGTCCATCTTCCATAGCATTACAGATAAAATGGTTAAATTCTTTGATTAAAGGAAGATTGATATAAATCTTTTCCTTTTCTCGCAAATACTTCAAGAATTTATCGTAATCTTCGTCTTTCTTAAAGCATCTAGTTTTACCTTCATACTTCGTTGACATATAGACAAAAAACGATTTTAAACCGGTTTTAAGTCCCCACATCCATGATCTAGCTGATGTATGTAAGATATGCCCAATCTCATGTCCAATAAGATACTTAATAACCAATACAAATTCTTTTTCATCTTTGCATTCAACTATTAGTGGATTGCTTAATCCAATGTTAATGCACGGTGTGTTTTCATCATTATCAGTATAAACATCCTCAGAAAAATCCATTGTTAAACAAATTTCTTTGTCGATGTTATTAAGTATCCCCCATACTTTGACTTCACTATCAAATATGTTGTAATACTTATACCATTGCTTCTCAATAGCTTCAATATCTACAATTTTAACGTTCATATTTTCTCCTTTCTTATCTTAAAATTTCATCTTAAATATGAATGATTTTTTGTATAAAAAAAGATAGATATAGCATAAACTATATCTATCTTTCTGTTTCAATTACATATCACCGATGATATTGTTAATCAAATTGAGAATAACATCATTTCCAGCATCTGATGTTGCATTAACTACACATGTAGTAATAGCCTTTGATAGCTTTGTCATAGGCATTTCCAGACCTTTTGTATTTACCATTACAGCAGCTGTTTCATTAAGTGCTCTTACGAAACCTCGAATATTAAGAGTATCATCTGAAATATTTCCCTTCTGGTTTGCGTCCTGGAACTTAATGTACAATTCATTACACTTCTCAAAATACTTGCGTGGCAGTCTAGTTTTAGTGTATTCCTCACATGATTCCATTAAGATATTTAAAATATCCTTATGATATGGGAATTTTACAACATCAAATCTTGACATTGTAGCTGCATCAAGTCTATTTGTAGATGTGTAATTGCTACCTACATTCTGTGTTCCGATAATAAAGAAATCCTTATTAATTTCTACTGTTCCAGACTTTGCATAGAAAGTTTTACTACCATCTGCAAAAGGATGCAGGGCTGCTACAGTATTGCTATTACCGTGGTTGATCTCATCTGCGAAATATGGGATTCCTACAGGAGCAGCCTGGAGAAGATTTCCTCTTTCTGTTCCTAATCTAGGAGCCATTGAACAGTCTTTAGCGTAATTATATGCAATTAGCAGTTCTTTTTCCTCTGGAGTAAGATCTGACATTTTTTTCTCATTAAGCTTTAAGCTCAATTCGATTTCAATAGCCTTATTTGCTTTTTCAGAGTCAAATGCATCAAGTGCTGATGGTACAGTAGTCTTTGTTTCAAACAAGTCATTAGCAGTCATTTTGTTATTCAGGATATCTTTTCTATATGGAAGATTTAATATCCAACAAATAGTCTCTGCCATTACACCTTTTCCTGTAGACTTATCACCTTCAAAGATAAATGAAGATCCAGCTAATGCTTTACCGAGAACCATAGTGACAATACTCTCTTCTTTATAGAAGTTGATATTATCGTATGTATCTACGAACTTAGCCTTTGGCTTAGAACCCTTTTCTTCTCTATTATGAGAAATCCAGTATTCAATTACTGACATAATGAGTTCCTTTGGAGCTGGGATTCTTAGATACTTCTTTGATTCCAGATATTCTACAATCTCCATAGCATTGTCTTCATCAATGCAACCCTGGGCTACAGCTTCTTTTACTTTAGATACAATATCACTAGAAGACTCTACTTTAGTAGTAGTTGTCTTTCCTTTAGAAGCAACCTTTTTATCCTTCACCTTTACAGTAAAAGATACCAGCTGACCACCGTTTTCTTCATATGTATCTTTTGTAATTGAAAAATCAAATGTTAAAGCCATTTTGAGTGTATTCAGATCAACTGTTTCACCAGAATCATTATCAACTACACTCTCTACAAATCCAACAGTAGTATCCTTATAATCCATAAGAATTCTAGGCTCTACAAGCTTGAATTCAAAAGCTGCATTCTTTACGCTATTAGCTGTAAAGTCTTTTAAAAGAACATCTCTCTGTGGATACATAAATGGTGTTTTAATTGTAATGTTATAATTCATTATAATCTCCTTTCAAACTTAAAAATTCTAATACTAATATGAATGATTTTTATAATAAAAAAATAAGAGTAGGAAATCCTACTCTTATTTTCTTAACTAAGTTCTTTTAAGTATTTTCTCATTCCAGCAGACTCAAACTGAAATACGTTCTTTGTTCTTCCTTTAGCATAGATATTTTCGTATACCTCTTCAGCGGAATGGCCAAATCTATCCGTGCCTTCAACTGGGAAATCTTTCTCAATATCAATATCTTCACCATAACGTTCGCTAATCATTCTGATAGCATCCGTCATTATTGATAAGTTATTAAGTCCTAGAAAATCCATTTTTAAAAGGCCATTTTCTTCAGATTCAATCTTATCTGTTTCTACTACTCTTTTATTAGAAACTATTGTTGTAGACGTATAATTAGTAATATCGTTATCATCATAGATAATAATACCAGCTGCATGCTGTCCATACTGTCTTAGCATTCCCTCAATATTATATGCAATGTCCAGGATCTTTATTGCATTTTCGTTAGCAGAAAAATCAGATTTCAAACTTTCAATCAAAGTAGTTTTATTATCATCAATCTCTGAATCAAAAGCCCAGAAATTATCGGTAATCTTTTTACAGATTTCATCAGCTAACGCATAATATGCACCAGGAGATCCAACAAGTTCACCATAATATCGAGCAGCATCTTTTACGGAAGACTTTGGCTTTAAATATGATTTAGTGATAATTCCTGCTACTGCATCGTTTCCATATTTATTCTTAACATAAAGAATAACTTTGTTTCTTACATTTGGAGAAAAATCACAGTCCAAATCGGGCATAGATACTCTTTCTACGTTCAAAAATCTTTCGAACAATAGATTATATTTGAGTGGATCAAGTCCAGTAATTCCAAGTAAATATACTACTAACGAACCAGCTCCAGATCCTCTTCCTACTCCAGTACCCTGTCCTATTTTGAAATTATGCTCTTTTACATATTTCTTTGCTTCTTCGATAGTTAATGGTACTTCGTCTAATAGTTCATCTGGAACTACTCCGATAACTCTACCATATTCAATGAAATCTTTTACGATTAAGAAATAATCGTTATATCCCATTTCATTGATAACGCTTAATTCGTATTCTACTCGTTCCTTGTGGGCTTTTGTCCAACCAGATAATCCTGGGTATTTTTCTTTATACCTTCTATAACCGCCTTTTTAAGAAGCATTTTGCTGTCTTTTGTTTTATCGAATACTGGATAATGTCCCTCTCTCTCTGGAGTGAATTCGATTTTAATCTTATTTAGATTAAGCATAGCTTCTTTTACAGTTTCTGCATCAAAGATCTGCAATAATGCATATGCTAGTTCATTTGGTGACTTGATATAAAGTTCCTTATCCCACGGTTCGTCCGAAATGCGCTCAAATCGGAGATATCTGGCTACAGAGCGTTTAGTAATAGATGAAACGGAATTATCCGGCAAATGGCTATCATTTGCGGCAATTAGAGGTATCTTATTATCTTTAGCAATCTTTACTAATGCTGTATAAAGAGTTTCCTCTTCTACCATACCATGATTCTGAATTTCAATGAAGAAATTATCTTTGCCTACTCTATCTCTTACTAATGCAATAATTCTAGTGGCAGCTTCAAAAGCTTCTTTTTCTGAAAACAAAATATGCTGTTTTTCAATACTGATTCTTATTGATTCATTTTTGCTGTATTTCTTTTCTAGTTCATCAAGTTCAGCTTTAAATTTTTTCTTATTCAGATTAGCCTCTTTGATAGCATCTTTGTTTTCTCCAAGTCTTTTATCCTTAGATACTTTTAAGTCCTCTTTTGAGGCTTTTAATAGCTTTATTTCATTTTCGTCTTTTTTAGCTTTTGCATTTCTTAAATCGTTTGAAATGTCTGTATTCAATTTACAATACTCTTCTTTAAGAGTATTCTCTTTTTCTTTTAAATTTTCTATCAAAACATCCATCTGTTTAATAGAGTCATTTAAAGAACTTACCTTCTCACTAATTGAAGGATCATAATTATCCTTATTTGCATTATAGACTTTGTTAAGGCTACAATATCTTCTTAACTGAAGTGATGGCAAACCTTGAATACAAGCTGTTGTTATTACAACGGAATCGTTGAACTCTGTTGCTAACAAATCTTCGAACTTAATTGCCGGTTTCCCTGCATGCATTGCTTCGCTTTTAGACACCAGTTTATCTATGATTCTTTTTCCCTGCTTATTTTTAGCAAGCATTATCATATGTGCTACTGCTGTCTGCGCATCATACGGTGGACAAGTGACATATGCTTCTGTACCGTAAATAATATGCACGTTTTCTTTCTTCGCAGCTTTTAAGCACTGGAACATTGACGTAAATGAACCATGCTCTGTTACTGTGAAATATTCATAGCCTTTTTCTTTAGCTTTACGCACATATTTACTCGGTTCATCTACAGCATCATTTACAGAACCACCTGGGTGATTATGCAAAGATACTTTTACCTCAGAATTAAAATCAATCCCTGTTTTTGTTTTTACAATCTCATTGATCTTTCCTTCTGGAAGATTAAAATATTTCGCTTTGTCTTCTGTATAATTTTTATACTCTAACATGAAGCTCTCCTTTCTTTTCTTAAAAATCTAATATTAATATGAATGATTTTTATAAAAGAAAACCTACTGTGGTTAACAGTAGGTATCTAAATTATTTTTTATTGTTTCTTCTTGGATCAAAAATTCCCGTTCTTGAAAACGTTGCATTCTTCATATCATCTGGTTCAACTCCACCAATTTTGCTATACGAAGAATTCTTTTTTCGTACTTCTTGAGATAGCATTGGTATATCTGGATTTTTAACCGGATATTCCATGTTATTTGTGTTAAATTGAGATGCTCCTCCAAAAATATTATCAAACATTTTCCTGTTCCTTTCTATTACTATTTCACATTAATAGCTGTTATTACTGAACATCCGTATTTCTGTTCTTTTTTAGCAGTCCATATATCAATTTCTGACGGTGTTTTTAAGTTATCTATTTCTTTTAATTCGTTCTGGATACCGTTTCTATCCGCAGATATAATAGCTACAAAAACAGCTTCTAACATATCTCTGGATATATTTTTTGCACGTTCTAAACGTCTACAATTCTCTTTATTCTTAAAGCAATCCATTTCTTGTGCTTTTACAAATATCTGTTCAATTCTTTTCTCATCTGTTTTACTGATATTATTGGTTTTATCTTTTTTAATATCTTCCAGGATAAAATTTTTAGCATCTTCGTTATTCAAGATAATAATTTTATTCTTTCCAGATTTTTTGGCTTTATACAAAATATCATCTGCTCTTTTAATAAAAGTATGAATATCTTCATTGGCTGCATATTTTGTAACACCACCAGAAAAAGTGATTCTATCCTGTACGTCTGGATAAGAACTATTTCTAAAGATACTATGAATTCGGTCTAATACTGTAACTATTTCATTTTCTTTTTTATTCAAGAAAATAATACCGAACTCTTCTCCACCATATCTTGTTGGAATAATCTCTTCCGAAGATTCATTATTCAAGATCTGACCTAAATGCTTTAGAACTTCATTTCCCTTTTCATGTCCGTATTCATCATTTACTTTCTTAAAATCATCAATATCTAGTATTGCGAAATAAATCTCTGTTTTATTTTTTATTTCTTCTGTTATTTTCATTTCCATAAAAGCATGATTGTATACATTTGTCAGTTCATCTTGAATTGATTTTTTGTACCATATAGTCGCTTTTTGTTCTTTCGCTATTATGAACTTTTCTTTTTCTTTTTCATGTTTGATCATAATGTTAGTCAATACATATCCTAATAAGAATATTGCAAAAGTAATTAACACATTATGATTAAAATTTTTAGGTAATGGAGTTATAGATATTTCTGCAGTTACTATCAATATTGTTAAGATGCTTAATATGATATGGAAAATGTTTTTCGTTATTACTAGATTTCCATATATAATTGATACGAATAATGGTACTACAAATAACAAATACAATGCCGAAAACATATAATGTAGATAAACTATATTTGTAATAATTACAATTAGCTCTATTAAAGGTAAGGCATTCTTTATTTCGTTTGTTATTGTCTTTTGTGCTATTAGCATTCTTGTAAATATATGCATCGTTAAATTTATTGATGTAGGGAATATAACTCCACCCCATACATTTCTTTTGACATCCAAATATTTTGCGAATACTACAAAAAATAGAATTTCAAATATACATTGCAAGACGATGTTGATGAAATTCATTTTAAGTAGGTCGTTTCGCCAATTAGTAAGGATATCTTCATAGTTTTGTTTTGTTTTCATAAAAATAATCCTATTAAAAATAATCAACGTATCAATATTAATATGACTGATTGAGAAAACAAAAAAGCCTTACTAGCATATCGCTAGTAAGACTTTGTAAAAGGAGGGCTACTTTTCTTCCTGATCCTCGCTCATGTAATGAACCATATCCAGGAAAAGTGAGATTGCTCCTGCATTCTTTTCGTTAACTTCAATTGATCTCTTCTTGTTAACTTCGTTTTCGTTCTGCTTTGCCATAATAGGCTCCTTTCTTCTTCCTGCTTGGCAGGAGCTACAAGCAGGGATTCTAACTCCTTGCTTTCAATTATTTTCTACATTATTTATATGACAGATTTTTTTATCATTTTTTGAGGAATTAAAATGTTACAGAATTTCTTTCTACAAACATCTTAGGAATCTTCTTTATCTTTTTAATTCCTTTCTTTTCTTGTAATCTGTTATACACTAAATTTGCTGTTACATCAGCTGCTCGAATCATCTTATTCTTTGCTTTGTTTGATTTTAGATATAAGACTTCTACGCCATTTGCATGAGGAAACATCGGTGGGTAATGAACAGAAAAATCATTATTGTATGTACCACGAATAAAAATTTGTTCTAAGCTTTCTTTTATATCAGCTTTAGAATCAATACTTTCATCGTGGTCATCCATGTAAATATCTATCTGGTCTATCTCATTAGGATTTATTTTCTTCTCTTTTATTAACTGCGATAATGTTTTGATAATTGCTCTCTTATGAGCATAATTGAGATATCTTTGTTTATCTTTCTTATCCTTAAACAAATCTTTATTGATTTCTTTTAGAGTAAAGATAATAGAGTATTTATAGCATGAAATTTTATTAACAATATTGTTTTTCTTATCCATTGGTAGCATATAACCTTTTATTTCTCCACTAGGAATATCAACTCTTATATTCTGTTCTATCTGGTTATATGTATTCTTTAACTGACTATCCTGCTTATCTCCGAGAACGATTAACCCAGAAATAACAAAATAATCATAATGATTCCTATCAAATGTTCCCGATTCATCCGAATAAATTTTTATCTTCATATATTGCCCCTTTCTTTTTAAAAAATCTATTAATAATATGAATGATTTTTTATTTGATTTATATGAAAAATAAAACCCAGGAGTAATTCTCCTGGGTTTATGTAAACTATTTGCAAATCAATAATAATCTATTAACTTGCCATTCTGATTTCCTTTGTAACTGCGTCAAATACGTATACATGATCAGACAACTGTTCTTCTGGTGCAACCTGTCCAGCATTTACTTCCTGAACCATTGCAGTCATATCTTTTGGATCCTTATCCTTTACGCTGATTGCAATTACTTCATGAATAGATGAAGGAAGGATAAAGAGATCAGAGCCTACCTTCTCTGCAAGTTCTGAAAGAACATCCTTTGAGAATCCATTAATTGCTCCATTCACCCTTGATTCATTTGAGATTACATACATCATATTCTCTGGAGCGTCTTCTGGGAATGCTGCCTCAAGCATTTCAGAAGGTAAATCACTCATCATTTCTCTCATAACTTCATTCATAGTCTGTACAGTTACAGGCATCTGTTCAGCCATATTCTTCATTGCTGATTCGTGAAGTTCTTCCAAAGTAATGTTCCACATAAGCATATGCTCATTTCTAATGGTAATTGTCATAACACCATCAGATTCTTTCTTAATCAATACCTTATAGATAATAGAAAGATCTTCCATGTCTGTGTGTGGAACGTTTTCCAGCAGACTCTCATTGCGCTTTGTGTTGATGATTGCAGCAACAACATGGTCCTTTACATAATCTGCATCAGCATAAGTTACAAATTCATCCATACTAAACATAGTTTTATTCTCCTTTCAATCTATGAAAACTACATCTTAAATATGAAAGATTTTTAGAAAAAAAATTAAAAAAATAAAGCCAGAAAAAATCTGGCTTTATATATTAAAATTAAAACAAACTATGGGAGAATAGAATTAATAAGATTAAATGCGTCAAGAAATTCTTCATTAGTAGCTCCTAGACAAGAATTATGAATAGCCAAAAGCTTTTCTTTGTATACTTTCTCTGCTTGATCATATCCATTATCATACAACTCTTTAATTCTCGTTAAAGATGCACGGAAATAAAGCTTATCTGAAATATAATCAATATATGGTTTAGTTTCTTCTAAAATATCAATAATTTGATCCATTGTATATTTGAGTTTTTCGTGTCTTCTATCATCAAGATAGAAAACATCTATACAAAACTCTTCCATTTTTTCTGTTAATGGATGCTGTTTTTGATTAACCCCCTGGATACAATTATACAAATCATGTCCTATTAGATTTATTAGTTCTGTGTTTTCCATTAGTATCTCCTAATTATTGTCATCATCATATTCAACTTCTGTTATTTCTACATATTCTGAAGACTCGTCTAAGTCAAAATCTCTTTTATCTACAAATGCCTTCGCTTCTTCATATGTAGGGAATGTGCCTATTTGCTCTTGAAAATTATGATATTTATTGAATATATCTACTGCATATTTTGTTTTCATAGCATTCCTCCTATGCAAAAGACAGTTCTTTAACTGATACTGTTTTAGTAAGACGTTTAGCTATATTTTTTACCTTTTCTTTGTCAAATTCTACAAGAATAGCTTTTCTTTTTGTTTCTATAGCAGCTTCACCAGTAACACCAGATCCGGCAAAAGGATCTAAGATTATTTCATTTTCATTTGTAAGAAATTCAATAATCTGTTTATATAATTCTACTGGTTTTTCCGAACAAGATATTCGCTCTTTTTTAGGAACTGCCTGTACATCGAAACAAGTTGGTAGCATTCCTTTTGCTCCACTCATAAAACGTGTAGGATTTCCATTTTCATCTAATCCTCTCTGTTTATCTGGGCGTAAAGCTCTAGCTTTACCTTTAGAAAAGATCATAATATCTTCAGTATTCTTTGCACATCTTCCCGTATTAGATACAAAAGTGCCTTTCTTCCAAGGGATTTTTGCATAATACTCAAATCCACATTCCTTAGCCCAGGATTTAATCTGATACAAGTATTCAAAATTCGTAGCAGATTCTGGTGGTAATACTTCAACTAAAAATGCTCCATCTTCTAAAACTCTTGCCTTTTCAATGAAATCTTCTTTTGTATATCTAAAAGTTTCATAGTCGGCAAAATTTCGATTTCCACCTTTAGTTGATTTCTTATCATCCCAAGGGTGATCGCATAATAGCAGCTGAATTGAATTATCCTTAATACTATCTAATTTTCTTCCGTTACCCTCAATCAGCAAAACAGATTCATCTTCAGTAAGATAAAGACCTCTGCCTACTTTCTGAAACAAGATGCCTAGGTTTTCGTATATTCTTGCTCTTACAGATTCTGGGTTTGATTCTGGATTAACTTCATACGCTTCTTTTAAAGAAAATGATTTTCCCTTAAATACTTCTATAATATTGTTAACAATACTCATTTTATCTCCTTTCATACTTAAAAAATCTACTTTAAATATGAATTATTTTTATAATAAAAAATACCCAGGAGCTATGCTCCTAGGTATTTATGTATTAATCGTTCGTTAATAAACGTTATTATTTAGTTTTCGTCTCCGAACTTCATCTTTGCTCCACAATGACAATATGGAAATTCTTTTAAAAGGCTCATCTTTCCGTGATATTTACTACTTATTTCTCGTCCACATTCTGAACAATGATAAGTTTGAAATCCGACTGCCTGCACACCCTGGTAATCGTTAAGAATCCATTTACCTTCTTTACGCTCATCTAATTTCATTAAGGCATAATTCTCTTTGATTTTCTCAAGAATTTTACCCTGGCGATAAGCTGTGTTGAATTCTTTTACGAATGCTTCTAAATTCTTCTGTGAGATTTTGCACATACCTAATCGGTCATACTTGGCACGAATAGTTCTTCCATCAAGTAATTCATATTCTTTAGTTTCCATTTTCATTCTCGCTTTCTGCTTTATATGGTTCAGGTTTTGGCATCCAAGCGGTTATATATTTTTCCGTTCTCTTTTCGAAAGGAAATACAGTGCCATATACAACAGTTGTTTCTCCAAATATTTGAGTAACAAGCACTTGTTGACCTTTTTCTGGCAACCTCTCACTACAAGGAATCCAGTTTCGTACAGGTATAACGGACGATAAACCTTCAATACGTTTTCTCAGCTCTGAATCTAATGTAACATCGCAACCATTACCAGTAGAATAGAATATCTGATCCATTACATCCTTTCTACTTACTGCATCATTGCAAGGTTCCGATTCTAACTTTCTTCCTAATTCATCAGCCTTACGCATATACCATTTTGTACGTTTTAGCCATTTGTTAAATTCTTCTTCATCCCCTAGTATTGTTTTAACAGCATTTTCGTCATCAAAATAATCTACTAAATTCTGATATCGTTCAATAGCTAGAGAATTGTCTTCCAGGGCTTCATCAAATCCTTTTGCGTATCCATTCTCATACTCATTTGATACTAATTCTCTGTATTCCTTTTTAGTTAGTATCACTTCGTCTTTTTGAAGTTCTTGATCTAGTAGATGACATAACTCTAATGCTTCATCATGAGTCAATCTGTTATCCCAACATTTGTAATCACTTGCTAGTTTATAGATATGCTGTTTTGCATCTTGAAATTTTTCATAAGGTTTTTGATCTCGTTCTAAGACTTTAAGAATAATTTTATAATCATCTACATCAAGATATATCTCAGCATTATCTTTAGCTAATTCACTTTTTATGTACTTAACTATTTCTTCTTTCGTCATATTTATCTCTCCAGGTCTTCTTCTATTTCTTCCTCTTCTACTTCTAGACCTTCAAATGGTCCCTTAGTATCAGCATTTCCAAATACAGAAGGAAGAGGTTCTGCTTTCTTATTCTTTTCAGCTTCTTCGAGTAGTTTATCTAGGATTTCTAAACAATGCTTATATGAGCATGCTTTTGCCTCTTTTTTCTCATCAACTTCTTTTATGCCACATTTACTAGATTCACTCCAAAACTTAACTTCGTTTTCGATTTCTTCTCTAGCCTGTTTAATTCGGTGTAATAAATGATTTTTACACTCACTTGTGCAACAGAATTCTTTATAACAATTTTCACAAAACTCTGTAGTATGCCATTTACTCATTATTCTTCACCTCTCTTTTATATGGTGAATTCCATACTTTTATTGGAATAAATACTTGCGGTTCATTATTATTAGAATAATCTTTATTAACTATCATATCATCTTGAGCAAGTGTTCCAAAATTTACGTTTGGAAACATAGTTTCAATCATTTTTCCGACTGTTATATCATCAGGGAGTATAGTTGCGTCTTCAAAAGCTTTTTCTAACATTTCTGCAGTTTCTCTTTCATAATTCCCGCACATTGAAATATCATATTTCAAAGAGTGGTTAATATCGCATTTTACTCTCTCAAAAAAGTCATTGAATTTGTCCTGTAAATCTTTTGCAAATTCATCAGGGATATTAATACTTACGTTCATTTTTATACCTCTACTTCTTACTCTTATCCGAAAACTTCAATCATTCCTAAAATAACAGCAGCCATATATTTATATGTCTGTCTATGGTCTATATTAGGCCCTACCCAAGAATCCTGGATTAAATGTCCAGTGCCTTCTGAGTCAAAAATCATTCTCGGGCGATCATTAATTCCGTTATAAAATTTAACTGCATATCCACCGTTTTTAACCCATTCATCTAGGTTTTTCTTAAAATCATCTACTAATATGCAAAGATTAGATCCCATCTCAACATACTTAAATTTAGAATCACCATATGGCACAAAAGTAACTGGGATTTCTTTTAATCCGTTATTTTTTAACCACTGTTTCTTTTCATCTTCTGCATATCCATTCTGATATACTGATGTGAGAATTCTTACCTGGTATCCAGATTCTTTAAGATAAAAAATCAGTTTCTTTACAGTAGTTTCAATTTCTCTTTTTAAGAAATATCCTGGTGATGAAACCTCTTCTAGTGTTGCTTTTTCATTCCATTTGCAAAGTACACCATCCATATCAAAATAAATCGTAACATTCTTCATAAGTTCTCCTTTCTGTTTTCAAAATTCTGTTTATAATATGAATGATTTTTATTAAGGATTTTTTAGGAGTCCTGATTATCAAATTAGAGCAACAAAAAACACCCAGGAATAATTCCCAGGTGTTTTCATTTAAACTTCGATATCCAACATTCTAATCTGAGTAGTAGTTTTACCATTAAAACTATTCTCTGATAAAGTGCCATAAATCGTAAATTTCTTTGGAGCTTTCAATGCTTTAAACTTCTCAAATACTTTGCCTTTAAAATCTACAGCTTCAATATCGTTAGATATCATTTTCACCATATTTTTGTTCTGTCCCATTATAAGATAATGCAATCCCTTAAACTTAGATTCAGCTTCAAAACCAGTAATCTTGAAGATAGGTTCACTATGTCCCTGTCCATATGGAGCAAATTCCTTTACTGATTCATAGGTATCTGCTACATCGTTAATGCTAATTTCGTAATCATATTCCTTATCAAGGTCTTTATCTGGTACATCTTCGATTACTGAACTCATACCTTTTTTGAATTCATCAAAATTTTTATCCAGAATAGAAACTCCAGCAGCTAAAGCGTGTCCACCATATTTTTCAATGAGTTTAACATTCTTATCCAAAGCATCCTTCAGATTTGAATTACCATAACCTCTTCCAGATCCTTTTAATAACTCTCCATATACAGGTACGTTATTATCGTCTACAAGAATATTGTTATTTTCATCAGTCTGAATTGCAGGAGTGAATACAAAACAATCTGTTTTATACATCTCGCTTAACTGACCGGCAATAATTCCAGATAATCCTTCATAGATATTAGCGTCTCCTTCTTTAGGAACATATTTGACTATTAAAGGACTATCATTTTCCATATGCTCAGTTTCAATCATCTGAATCAATGCTTTTTTGATTTTTTCAGTTAAATCTTTTCTGGTATCGTTAAATTCAACGATATGTTCAGTTAATGGTCTGATTACTGAAAATTCATTATTATCTAGCGTTAGGTAATTTACCATTTCTTCGCCACCAGTATCTTTTAATCTACCAGGAGCATTAATAATAGGACCTAATGCAAAACCGATGTCTTTTTCATTAATCTGTTCTATTTTATTAATCTTACGAAGCAAATCATACATAGCACTTGTTCTTCCAGAGTTCTGTAAAATAAGTTCTAACCCCTGCTTAACGATCAGATAATTGTCATACTGGAATTTATTGTTGTAGCATGTAATCAAATCAACGCTATCGCAAATAGTTCCAATCATAGCAAGGACTGTAATTTTATCCATTACAAAATCTGGTACAACACCAATTTCCTGTGCAAGCTTATATACAAGTCCAGCTCCACAATACATATTGAAGTCTGCACTATCTTCTATAGCTTCTGGATCAATAACAACATCTGCTGGTGGGATTACATCTGACATATGATGGTCTAATACCAATACATCATAGCCCTTTTCTTTAGCTTTAAGTATTGCATCAGTTGCAGCAATTCCATTATCAACCGTAATAAGCAATCCTCTCTCTACTTTTGGCATGAATTCTGAACCATCTTCCAATTTAGAATCAATGATTTTTTCTGATAAACCATATCCATTACTAAATCTTCGAGGAATCCATTTTTTTACGTCCTTAAATTCTAATGCCGAGAGCAAAATAGTTAGCCCTGTTGTTGATGTAATTCCGTCTACGTCATAATCTCCTACTATTCTAATAGGATCACATTTATGAGAATATAAAAGCAAAACACCATCTTCCATGCCTTTAACCTTATATTCTGTACTTTTTCTGTTATTATCTTTGAAAAGAAACGTTTCGTTCTCTTCAAAACTTGATAAAAACTTTTCTTTTTGTTTCCACATTGTTTTTCTACCACCTTTCTGACTTTAAAATTTCAATATTAATATGAATTATTTTTGCAATAAAAATTCCTGCTACAACATATGTCATAGCAGGATATGTTATATTATAGAATAATTCTTTTATCGCTCAAGTTCTTCTACAACCTTATGAGGTTTTTCATGATGTTTTTCATCATTATCTATATCTTTCTGACTTACTGGGCCCGTCAAAGGATCATCATCTATATATCCATAGAAATCATTAAAATCATTTCTTTCTTTTGTTATTCTTCTCTCCAGATTTTCTTTTTCTAATTCTTGCTCTATTTTAAATTTATCTAATGGTTGAGACTCTATTAAATATTTAATATTAAGTTCTTGTTCAATCTCTTCCCTTGATTTTAATTTAGATGGAATAGACAAAAAAGTTACTAATTGGTATGAAGGAAATTTATCTTCTTTTGTTTCCTTTGTTTCTTCATACACATTATCTTTTTCTTTACCTTTAAACATTTTGTTTAGTTTAGATAAAAAACTTTCCTTTTTATGTTCTTCTTTTTTCTGTTCTTTTTTAATATCTTCGTATATATCTTTTTGTGCATTTTCGTCTTCAGTTTCATTTTCAGAACCATTATTTTCATCTTTTGAATTTAAACTACTACTATCATCATATAAATCATCAAATAAATCTATATCTTTTGTATCGTTTTCTTTATCACTTTCTTCGTCAGCTTTTGTGTTATGCGCAAAAAAATTACTTCCGAAAATATCTGATAAATCATTAGAAAAAGGTTTTTTATCTACAACAGAGTTTTTTATTTCTCTGGCATTATCAAAATCATCGAAGTCATCGAAATCATCAAAGTTGTTAATATCGTTATTATCTTCATTATTTTTATCTTGTATAGGTTTTTCAAAATCATTTTCTGTATCAGAAAAATCATCTATATCGTCATTTTCGTCTTTTTGATCTTCCTGGGAAGCTGTCATTAAATCATCTCTAAAGACTTCTTCTTCATCGTATTCGATCTTGTGTTCCTCAATATCTTTTTTATATTCAGTAATAGTTTTATTAACTTCTCGTTCACCGTCTTCATCTTCTGTAAATTTGAACGTAATTTTACCATCTTCATCTTCAAACTCTGCGGATTCAAAATCCAACCCAGTTTCTATATCATATGGAATATCATCTATAAGCTCCTTAAATGCCTCAAATTCCGTTTCGTAATCTTCATCGCCCAGTAATTCCACTTCGCCTTCTAAATTCGTTTCTGAGGCTTCTAGCGCTTCTGTTTTAATAAGTTTATTTCCTTTTTTACCCGTTGCTTTTATATATGGGGCTAATTCATAATTTTCTTTTACTATAGCTTTTAAATACATACATTTGCCTTTCTAAAAAAGCACCCAAAGCAAATATGCTTCGGATGCTCATTACTTTAGTTTAGCCTAAACCGAAAGTTGCTTTAGCCTGGCCTATTACACTTTCATTTCTCTTATTTGCTACAATCATAGCTGTATCTGGGTGTCCGCAGCCATATCTATATCTCAAGATAATTCCACCACTTTCCGTTCCAGTTTCGTCAGCTCCGAGTTCATTCCAGGTTACTTTTACTTTCTCGTTTCCGCATTCAGGACAAACAACCTTTTTAAATCTCTGGCCCTGTCCTTCTTTAAAACTATTTTCGATATCTATTCGAACATCTTCATTTAGCATAATATTCCTCTTTTCTGTAATTATATTTTTGTTTCTAGTGAATTATTAAATTACTCACTAAAAAGAATATGACAGAAGAATATTACCAAGTTTTATTCACTTCTTTGATACAAGCAGCATATAATTGTTGAATAGAAAATAAGGTTAATCCTTTCGCTTCATCACACATTTCATTAAATCCACTAAAGTTATATTTAAGCAAATCTGCATTCTTATACATTATCTTTATCATATCAATTTCTTCTTGCGTTAATTCTTCATTCACATCTTTAGCAGATAAGAGTTCATATAAATTCTCAATATAACTTAATTTATCTTTTATAAGTCCTTTTGTTGTGTTAGATAAAATATGATCTATATTAATTGAATTATTAAAATCTTCAACAAAATATGTAGGGACCTTTTTATCGCCTAAATACTTATTTATGCTCTTTACGAAAATGTCTTTTATGATTACTGCTAAATTATATTCAATCATCGTTAATACTACGAAATCTTCGTCTTTTATCTTCTCATATTCACTTTCGCTTAAAAGCATCTTTAAATATCTTTTAGCTTCTACATCTGGATACATAGAAGTTTTATCTTCATTGTATCTAAATCTATTCTCAAAATATATAAATGATAAAGGAATAGATTTTATCTTTCTTTTACCTAAAGCATAATCTGAAAATACATTCTTACACATATCCAGCTGCTCAGCATCTAAAGTTTTATTGTTTCTCATCTTACCTTTATTATAGAGGATTTGTGTTAAATAATATCTTATACTTTGGTTTTTTGAAGAGTCCTTCTTTTTATTTATTTCCTTATATCCGAAATTTTCGATCTTCTCAACCGTAAAATGATATGGTAAATCTAATTTGTCTAATTCCCTTTTCAGTCCTTTTAGTATAAAATCATATAAATCATTACATACTATATCTATTTTCTCTGTTGAGATTATCAGATTAGGGATAAAGTAATTTAATGCGTATTGTTTTTGCGTCTTTTGATTTGACTTCAGCATTAGTAAATAATAAGCAGGGATATCTAATAGATTATTCCCTCTTGCTAAACTATATACTGCGTTTTCATATATTTGTATTTGATCTTCAAATTTAAGTGCTTTTTGTACACTAATTTTTAAATTATGAGCTTGCATAGAAAACCTCTTTCTTTTTTTGTAAAAAAATCGTTCATATTTTAAATAGTTAGATATTGAAAGAAAGGAGTTGATTAATATGTTTTTTACACATAGTCAATCCAAAAATTCTTTCGGGTTCGTGTTTACAGCTTTCAAATTGTCTGTTAAGTTAACTGTATTTATCTGGATATTTGCACAGTGTTTAAAGATTAAACCTATGCTTGCCCAGGAACTAAATAACGGTTTTAATTTTACTCAGACACAGAATCCAGCAGTTGTAACAATGAACACCGAAACCCCGAACTCTTTCAATATATTTAATGGTTTAAGTAATATTAAAAAGGACTACGATAGCCTTTTTGATACTTGGGAAGAAACAAAAATAATTCTTTCTAACCCAGATTACTTAAATACAATGAATTAAGTTAGAGTAAAAAACGGTAGTCTTATAATTTGGCTACCGTTTTCTTTTATTGATTTTCACTTTCGTTTATCATCTGTTCTAATTCTTTCATCATATTTTGCTCTTCTTCAGTTGAATTCGTATCAGACGTATTTTCTTCAGCATGTTCTTGAACATAGTTTTGCATTTCTACTTGTTTTTGATTATCATTCATCTTTACGATGAAATTTAACAGCTCTGAGCCATTATCTTCATTTATCGTGTAATAACAAATATCTGTTTTATTATCGAATTCTTTTATATACAAAACAGTATGATCAGATGTATCTACTATTTCATATAATCCATTCTCCATCTTTTTAATATCTGGATTATTTTTATTAAGTGTTGGCATAATGTAGAACACATTTGTTTCGTCTTTTACATATACGTAATTCTTATCAAAGTTCTTTTCTTTAATAAGATCCTTTATCTTTAGTTTCTCAAAAGATAGATTTTCTGCCGGAATATTCTTTTCTTTTGCATACTCTACAAAAGTCTTATATCCTAAATCCTTACCAGTTTTAAGATATATACTTTTGACTTCATCTGGTATGTCGTTCATATAATCTAGTGATTTGTCTTCTGGTTTTTCTTTACCTATTGCCATTGATACAGCATCCTGTAATGTAGGTTTCTTCTTTGTTTCAAATTTCTGTTTGAATGCAAACATACCCATTTCAATTGATACACATAATATTGTTATAACAATTGTAACTATTACAATCGTTCCTATCAGTGAACGAGTTCCTGCCTTATCCGAGTCTTCTCCATTACTACGTCTTTCCTGTATTAACTGATTTGCGTTTATCTTTTTATTTTTAAACATATTTCCACCTTTTTAAAAATCTCTTTTATCTAAATATGACAGAACTGGCTAACGACATAAAAAAAACACCCCTTATATTAATAAGGAGTGTTTTTCAATCTTTTACTGTTTTTAGAAAACGATTACCTTTCTTTTATCAGCTTTAAGATTGTTGATTTCTGGTTCTCTATCGGAAATCACATCAGCAATTTCATCAATAGCTTTGAACTCATCAATTACTTCTTCAACAAATGCAGCAATTTCTTCTGCAGTCTCTTCAATATCGTCAGTTGGATCAGATACATAAACATCAAGTGGTAATTCTGCTTTAGCCATCATTTTCTTTACAAAGAAGAACTTATTAACAAGTCTCTTACAAGTCTTGGCATAATTTCTTTCAATGTATTCTGGTTTATAAGCCAACTTCTGGTTGTAGAAATAGAAGATTGTCTCACACTTCTTGTAGTCATAATAGCAATCAAGAAGTTCAATAATGTTCTCAAGCGGATATGTAAACTTGTTGTTTCTTGGATTTGTATATCCGTTCTCTTCCTCTGATGCGATATAAAGTGCTACATTTTCGTTGCTCTTGTTTTTGAAGTCATAATAGTTGTTGTACATTTTATTCTCCCTTCTCTCTGCCTCATTTCGCAGAAAACAAAAAGTCAGGAGTTGTACTTACTCCTGACTTTCATTAAATACTTTACAATATTTATATGACAGATTTTTTATTATTTTTCTTACGTTTTATTTTACTTCATTTCATAGCCTTCTTTTATAGTAATAGTAGAGAAACTTTCAATAGTTGAAAGCTTTTTCTTTAGTTCGTCAATTGTCTTGCCATGATATCCGATAAGAATGCCTGGATTAGATGAAACTAATAATATATCTACCTTATTAGACTCATCCTTAGAAAGTACACACTGAATATTAGCGTATTTCTGAAGGTTGTTTTTATGAACCCATTCCTGTATTTCATATAAAATTTTATTGATTCCATTTATTTCATATAAATTTTTGTTATTCGTATGGTCGTTATGAGGTACATCAGCTTTTCTTTCGCTCTTTGTCATATTATTGCATACAGTATCAATCATCTTCTGCTGCGTTTGAACGATTTCAAAAAGTTTATCAATGCAGTCATACATAATCTCACGTTCATTATAACGATGATGCCAGCTGCTCGAACCATGACTATGATCAGTATTTCGGACATCACTTAATCGCCAGTCGATTGATTCGATACACTTTGCAACACTCTCTTTCATGTTTTTAATATAAGCTTTGTCTATTGCCATTATTTTTTCTCCTTTCAAACTTTAAAATTCTAGTATTAATATGAATGATTTTTATAATAAAAAAAATACCCAGGAGCTATGCTCTAAGATATTTTTCTTATTGTCTTATTAATCACCCTTAAATTTACTTATGCATTGCCTTTTTCTTCTCTGCAATAATCTCTTCTACACATTTTCTAGCAATTCCTAAATGTATTAGATACTGACCAGCATTAGGATCATTATCTTTATTGATTCGATATTTCTGTTCATGCTGTTCTATTACTCTTTTAGTTTTCTCCAGACTGTCAATTGGTATTCCAAAAGCTGTACAGTCTAAAGAGCCTGTATTAGAAATTATATTTTCACTCTTAATCTGGAGAGATTTATCACCCTTAAATGCATCTGATAATGCTCCAATAAGTTCTGCTCTATTATCCATTCTTATTCCTCATTTTCTAAAAAGTTGACATTTAAACTTAATAATTCACCAATAAAAAGTTTTTGTATATAATCTTTATCCCTTTTAATAGGATAATTTATATTGAAAAAATCATCAGAAAGGTTTTCTAACATTTCTACAACATCATCTTCTGAATTAATATCGGGATTAATATCAGGTACAGAGAGTCCTAAAAAATGCAAATTAGGTTCTGGACCAGCTGCTAGTGATACATAAACTTCATACATATCGGCATCTAAAACTCGACAGACAATTCTAAGTCCATATTTTAAAACACCTCGTACATATGGTTCCCAGTATTCAGCTTTACCTTTAGAATAAAAATGAAGATCATTACTAAAATCTTTAAGTAATGGAAATTGTTCTAGTGGATATACTCGAACATACTCTTTTACTGTTTTTACTGCAGCTTTATTTTCTGCTACAGTAATACATTCTTTTAAATAATTTAATTCATCTTTAGTGAAGTTTATATTAGTATTATCTTCTTGAATTGCCTGTGTTATATGATTTAACATATATCTACTAGGGTGTGCTTTTGATATTACTTTTACCATTTTCATCCTCCTCATCTAATCTTTTCTTTTCACTTTCTTTCATCATTTTTTCCAATTTAGGTGTTAATGGTGTTTTAATTATTTCCAAAGCATTATTTTTTAGAGCTTCTCTATAATCATCTCCATCATATAAGACTAAGATGCATAGTTCATAACTATAAGGCAGCACATCTTTTACTAACTTTTCTAATTCATCTGAATGTTCTTTTATAAATTTAGAACGTTTATTTAGTAAATATTTGCTAATTAACATAGGACCAAATATCACAACATAGAAACCCCAAGAATAAAGTAAAATGCACGATATTGTTGGATTTATACTTTGCCCAATTGGTGTGTCATATATAAATTTTATAAGTCCCCAAAATAATAGGATATTACACAAATACATTAAGAAAAATGTGCAAATATCTTTGTTATGTTGTTTTATAACAAATTTCGTATTCATCATATTTATCCTCTTATTCTTTTAAAAACTTTCGATAAATGTTATCAATTTCTTCTTTTGTGGTTGTAATATTTCTATCTTTCCCTTTATTGATTATGTCTTCATAATCTCCTGGGATTAACTTATAATCACAAAACCTAGATGAATGTATGGACCACAAAGAATACAATTCTTTTTGCACAAAATTTATCTTTTTATACAGTTTTGCTCTCGGAACCTCTACAAAAATTATGAAATATATAAATCCTGCTATTGCTGTTGTTATAGCAATTGTCGATACTATGTAAAAAATGGTATATATCGTATTCATACAAAGCCTCCCTTTATTACTTATTCGTGGATCTCGTTCTCTGACTTCTCAAACTTTACTTTTAGTCTTTCGTATTCGGCACGTTCTTTCGCTTCTTCTTCTAATTTCTTCTGCTTTTCTTTAGTTTCTCTCTCGGCAGCTTCTAGTTCTTTTTCCTGCTGACGAAGTTTATAATATTCATGTCGTGCTTCTTCCTGATCTAATAAAAGCCATTCTGATTTAATATCTTCGCATTCAGAATAAGTATCTCCATTAGCTCCAGAAGTTCCACTAACAGACAAATCGCAGCCTAGCTTATATGAGTTTTGATGATATATATGATGCTCTTTTAAAATATCAATTTCGTTTATATCTTCTACTTCACGCAAAATATCTGATAGTCTATCTTTGATAGCCTCATACTTTTCAACTATTTCTTTTATTTCTTCTGTTGTAGTTATATCTTTATAACCTATTACCTTAATTGGGTTTAGCATTGTTTTCTCCTCATCACTACTTCAAAAACAATCGGAAAATACCATCAATTTCTTCTTTTGTAATTGTAAGATCTTCGTTTTCCCCTTTATTGATTATGTTTTCGTAATCCTCCAAGCTTAACTCAAAATCACCAAATGCAGGTTGATGCGTATCATATAAGGAATTTAATTCTCCAAGTATAAATTGAACTTTATTTTTAGGTTTTGTTATCTTTACTACACATGCACTAGGACTTGGTTTCCCTATTACAAAACATTCATTTTTAGACTTCTCTTCATTCGAAAATTTATCCAAAAATGTAGTTACATGATACAAATCTACTCTTCTATCAAACTCATTTAATTCTAAGATTTCTTGTTCAATATCAATAAGTGATTCCAAGTTATCATCTATATACGCAAAATGCTCTCTATAATTCTTTTCTTCATGACAAATTTCATCGACTAAAAATTTAATTACTGTTCCTTTCTGATCCGAACTATTAACTCCCCAGAAATCATCTCTATCTACAACGTCAGGCATATATCTATCCAGGAAGTCTAATTTAGCAAATATTTCCTGGCTACCTCTTGAACAAGAAGACAAGATTAGAATTCTATTGCCTTCATCTTTTAGTCTTTTAATCACGTTAATTACCGGCACAAAAGGCTTACTATATTCGTCATAACAGGCTCTTATCTTTCTGATATTATTTTCAAAATCATTAGGATCTACCATGATAGTGCCTTCTTTGTCATTAAAACGAGGAGTAGAAATAACACCATCGAAATCAAAAATATAAATCATAAAGTGTCCTTCTTTCTAATAAAAACTACTCACATATTTAATATGACAGTTCGTGAGTTTATTTCTTATTTATTTACCTATTTCTCTTTTTGTCTCCATATATAATTATGGTAATTCTGGAAATAAATAAGCATAAAGAAACACCTAGTCTCATACAAGGCTAGGTGCTGTAATTTATTCATATGATTTAATTAATAATCAAAGGTTCTTTTTCTTCCAGACGCAAATATTCTTTATAATACTCTCTATCAGACGTAAAACCTTTTTCTACAAAATGATTGACAACTTTTTCAAAAGCATCTTCTTTTGTGTCAGCCTTTACATAACCATCATGTCCTTCGAAATAGAAATAAAACATATACAAAACCCCTTTCTATAATTTTCTTTTTAGTGGATAGGGTAGGACTTGAACCTACAATGTCAATAAGACGACAGTTTTACAGACTGCTGCATTACCAATTCTGCTCATCTATCCATATTCTATTCAATGTCTATTTATTGTAAAAAATACATAATTAAAATTGAAGCTCCAAACAATATAAAAGCTTTAAGCATAGCTTGTATACTATCAATTTTTCTTTCATCTTTTGTATTTTGATAAGATAAATAAGGAATAAGTCCTTTAAATACAAAATAAACCATTGAAATTGATGTACCTACTATTGCTGATATAAATAAAATAGTTTTCATTTTCTTTTCCTCTTTTAATAAGCATTAAGATAAATACATTTAAAAGTAGGTGATCGGAATCGAACCGATGATCTATAAATAAGACGTACAGTTTTGCAGACTGCCTTCTCGAACCAACAGAGAATTCACCTACATATATAATTATTTTTCTTTGGTAGTTTGCAATATTGGATATTTGTTCTAGGTTTAGGGCATTGTTCTAATGGTTTCCATTTGAAGCTATCCATTAAATATCCTAGAACACATTGCATTTCGTATTTGCTACAAGGACTAGATTCAAGTGCTCTACATCCATCACATGATTTTTTCATAATTATCCTTCTTTACTATCTATCCATATAAGTGTAGCTGGAGCAATTACCAGATAAAATATTGCAATTTTACTAAGAGTTTTCGGTATCAACAAAAAAATTTTCGGAATTAAAAAGAAACACAATAGATCAATAAGATAAAGTCCTGCTATCATGCGTGGAACAAATCTTTTTGCATGTTCTTCCATTTCATGTTCAGCCTCTCCAATCTTTGTAGTTTTCTCTTCTGGAGAAAGTTCTTCATTAGTTATTGTGCTTGTCACTTTTGTTGCAAACTTCATATATTCCTTGAGAAACATTTCTTTACTCCCTATTAAAATCTACCAGCCTATTGTTAATAAATCCAAGCATGTTTCATTATCATGTGTAAATTCTTGATATCCTACTACAATCATTTCCGGATCATAAGAGTCATAGTCTAAAGGATTAATCTTTCCATTTTCGATTTTAAACACACCACAAAAACCAAACACATTTGACCATCCAGGAATTTTACTTACATCATGTAACTGGATTACAGCATATTTATCCGAAAATAAATCTGTTTTATCAAACTCAGTTGGCTTTTCTAAAAATGAAAAATCTTTATAGTCATCAGTATTTAATACACGTTGTTTAAGTTTTTCAAAGGTTTCTTTTTCATTCATTATCATGCCTCAAAACAATTTTTATTAGTTTTTGTTTCTGGGTTTTCTGCTAATATTGAATCAAGAATTACTACTCGTGTTCTTTTGGTTTGTTGTCTAAATTTTTCTAAATCACGATCATCACTAACAAAATATGTATCTGTGTAATTACACTCTAACTCTCTTTTAACAACATCAGAAACAGATTCATATTGCTGACGTTTTGCGTATCGCAAAAATGCTGCTTTAGCAGCTTCGAAAAAGGGATCTCCTTCTTCTTTTTTAGGCTTAAAAAGATTTTTTATACAAGATAATACTTTCATATTTTCATTCTCCTTATAAATTCAATTATGTTTCTAACATTAATTGTCCTGTAATAATATAATAAGATTTTTCAGAGCTTCTTCTGGAGTATTGCCTTTACCGATAATATAATCGTTTACATCATGGTCAGGATCATTTCCTTCCCAAAAGTTTTGGCATTCAACATCTCCTGCATCAACAGGAAGTTCAAAAAATATATATGATGGAGATAGATTAAACGCAAGAAAGCAAGCTCCCGAATATGCTCCACCATATCTGTCTTCGATAATGCAAAGAGGACATGGTATTTTTAAATTTATAAGTTCAGATGATTTCTGGTTTAAATCTTTATTCATATTTTCGTTCTCCTTATAAAAAGGGTGAAGGAGGAGACTCGAACTCCCACGAGCATTACACTCGGCAGATCCACAATCTGCTGCGTCTTCCAATTTCGCCACCAACACCCTATTGCAGAACTGGGAGTCGAACCCAGTATCTCGAGATTATGAGACTCGAATGGTATATCCGTTCCACTCTTCTGCCATGTTATAAAATTATTACAACTAGATTTAGGAAGGTCTCTCCCCAGTACAGGACTCGAACCTTGATTTCTTCGTTTCCAAAGTGTTCTACCGATTGAACTAACCGGGGATTCGCCTTCCATGTCTAATTGTTTAAGCTCCCAGTAAGACTCGAACTTACAACCTTCTGATTACAAATCAGATGCTCTACCAATTGAGCCATGAAAGCCTATTAATAATTAATGTCTACGGTCCGAAAACGCCTCGTCTGCAGCCGATACCTTTTATACTGAAATAACAGTTTAAGCATGGCCAAAAACTGTGCAAACGTATACACAAGGAATAGACAGTAGTGATTCCTGCGAGAATCGAACTCTGCATCTTAGCCTTGAAAGGGCTATGTCATAACCATTAGACCAAGGAACCATGACTCGTTGTTTAGCTAATTTTTAAGTGGACAACGATAACCACTCGCACTAAATTGTAAAACATAAAGTTTCATTTAATAATTCAAGTTTAGCCTACTTGTTTATTTGTTATCTATCGTCTCCGATATCAAAATCGTCCATAGAATCCGAGATATCTTTTTCCTTTTTGATATTCGGTTCTGGCTTTTTGTAACATATATCTCCACGTTCTAAATGTATTTCTAAAGCGTGATCCAAAATACGTTCTTTTCTTTCTTGTATCATTGTCTTATAAAAATTCTTACGAGTATCTGATATGATAGGTGTCTCATCAATGATTTTATTGATTTTATCCATATCAATATTTGGAACGATTTTCGCAATTGCTCTTACACAATTAATATCATCACTTGAATTAAGCATCTCGTGATAAGTGTATTTTTCTGCATGCTTAATGTCATCTGTTTTTAATAGTGCTGCTTTAGGAAAATCGTACATTCTTCTATCGATTTCTTCCCTGCTACTTAGAATTTTTTCAAATGCCTTTTCAGCCAATCCAGGATATAAAGAACTACCACAATCATAAACAGGTGCTAAACGAATTGTTCGTTCTTGTTCATTAACAAGATATCCCCAGTTCCCCTTATGGCGATCAAAATTGCCAATCAAAGCATCTGCAACAAATGTATCCCAATACCTAGCTATCGATTCATCTCTAATTACGGATAATAGAGATCGATCTATGGTTCCATATATTTGATTGTATGTTGGTATGCGACCAATCTCGTTTTTTCTATATACAGTACGCATAAACCAATCGAACTCCTGAAGCTTTTCACCTGGTTGTACAAAGTCTTTACATGCAACAACCGGTTCATCCTCATACACACCTAATAAAGTATCGTGTGTTGGTAATCCCAAAGATCCTACTATATGGCTACCAATGTATTCTGAGAATACGCTGTTTGAGGTGCTTGTTGTCAAATCATTAATCTTTTGTTTTTCATCGGCAAATTTAAGCATATAATGTTCGCCATTATAAATGATTGATTTCTTAGAATCTGAACCACCATAATCACGCAAACCTTGTTGTGCATATGTAAAATCAATGATTTGTTCCATATATACCACCTCTACAGTAATAATCTTTTAAAGCTTCTTGTTGTTCTCGTGTCAAATCGATATCATATGAATTAATATCCGAACGAAGATTGTCCATGTAACAATCTGGAAGCTCGCCACCACTGTTTAAATACTCTAACAATTCATCGATATCTCTTTGAATCAAATACGGAATATTAAAATCGAACTTCTTTGCATAATACATATATTGTGCTCCTTTTAAATATGTATATCTTTTTATTTGAAACAAAATAACGTTCCATATAATTAGTATAACATTATCATTTCTACATTATTTACAAAAATAGATTCGATTTAAAGGAATAGCGATAACCGGATTCGAACCGATACCTTGCAAATGCACCATTACACCATATCGCCATCAGACCGTTTTTAGTCGCCTTTAAAGTTTAATCTCAAAGGATCTCTTGAGTGCGTGATCAAACTCTGTGTCTTTTAATGCCCTATAGGCTCTGTTCTTTAATGCCCTGTAGGCATGATACTATGATAGGTTTATGGTCTCTTATCCCCGACCTCTCGGATATGTTTAAAGTCTCTAACCCGACTAATTTTGAATCGTCCACTAAAGCAGGACCTCTCTAATTTTATCAACTATTTTTAACTAGGATATTCTTCATAAAAATATAGTCATTCAAAAAATCTTGTATTTTAGCCTTAACCTTTATTGATCCTAGAGTATCTTTCGTTCTATTCATTGTTGAAAATACTAAATCTCTTCTTTTTACATCATCATCAATAAAATAACGGGTATCACAATGAAGAGAATTACAAAGTAGTTCTAAATCAAAAGTATTAATTTCTTCGTAAGCAAGTTCATTAGCAATTAGTTTCTTAATTACATCTTCATCTACAAAAGACTCTTTAGATAAAATAGAACAATCAATATTCAACATATTCATTCTTTTACGCAATTCATTACCAATGTACTTCATACGTAAACTCCTATTTAACTATGCTTACAAAAGATATCAAAAATATTATTTATCGTGTTTTAGATGATAGAATTTTCATCCAAATCAATCTATATGTATGAATTAAAGACTCTGTGTATTCTTGCATTTCTTTTAGAATTTTTGGATCTTCAATATGCTTAGGATACCCATATTTTGTTGCATTTAAAAACAAGTGTATCTTAACGTATTTCTCTCGTATTTTTAATTCTTCCTCAGTCGTATGGTTACCAATATGTATTCCATACTGACCAAACTATTATTTTTAACCAAAACGGAACTTTTTTCATTTCTTGAATCATTTCTGGGTGATCTATAATATAAATAATTTTACATTTCTCAAGATAAATACGAATAAGAATAAGAATAAGAATTACTATAATTGCTCCAATTGTAATAATAGTTTCATTCATTATTGCAATATCTTCCCTTTCTAAAACACTGAGCAGGCGTGGAGAGATTCGAACTCTCAGTATCCTTTCGGAGTCATGGTTTTGGAGACCACTGCTGTTCCGTTGAGCCACACGCCTATAAATAAGTATCAATATTAAGCAATTGTCTAAAATACGAGGTCTCAATACATCAGGAGCGTTGCAGGGAATTGAACCCTAAACTAGTATTTTCCTTCGGCTCAGAACCGCTGTGCTATCCGTTACACCAAACAACGCTCATATAGGTAATTTAGGCATTTTGCCAGGGTTTTATGTTGCCAGATGCCTCCATCTTAGCGCAATCTTAAAACCACAACCTATTTACCCACATTTTAACGCAGTATCCAGGACTCGAACCTGGAAACCATTTCTGGATGCTTGATTAGTAGTCAAGTGCTGTACCAATTGAGCCAATACTGCATAATTAATGCAGCTCCTCTTGTCTCGAACCTTTACAGATAGGAAAGTTAGCTATTCTTTCGTTCGTCTGTTTTCCCCAGATCAAATATGCTGGTCTGTCAGGGGACTCAAGGATACTGCTTTAACTAGGTCGTAATGCCTAAAATACGAGGTCACAATGCCCCAAGCGACTCTACTGGGAATCGAACCCAAATCTTCGGATAGACAGTCCGACATAATAGCCGTTATACCATAGAGCCATAGTGCCTACCAATTCACATTATCATACATGGGGGGAGGTTCAAATATGTATGAATATGCTATAAGCTCGGCTTTGCTTCCATTTCAAAAGGAGAATTCTAATAATGAAAATAAACGCAGTAAACTATAAACAAAATGAAAGGGGAATACTAAAACAAACACAAAAAAAGTGAATGGTATTTAGTAAACATGCGCTTATTCTATTATTAGAGTGCATCTAATGGGATTCGAACCCATACTCTATTGCTAGAAAGGGATTTTCGTACCACTATATCTTTCAATACCCATCTGTGTATATGGTTTGTGGTCTGGAATCAATCTTTGCCCACTACTAAAAGTGTTGGGGCAGGACATGTATATTCTCTACGCACTCACTTAATAGTGATTGGCACGGTATTGCTACTAGGAAAAGTTTCACCGTTTAGTGTCCATTCAGCGTAAATATTCCTATTTACCTGCTCATGCTTACCAGAGTAATTCAACTTCTTTTAGTCTGTTTTCCATTCGATATAAAAGTTTATAACTATGACTACCTACTTTTCCTGAACATGATTTACTACAAGTTAAATAACGTGTTCTACCACGATTTATATCAACATAAAATCTTGTCCATTTATCGCTTTTCATAACAAACTTAGCACCACAAATAATACAGGTTTCAATTGTATCTTTGTATTTTCTAGAATGTTGTTTTTGATGCTCACCATGAACTAAAATTTCTAAATTAGATAAATCATTATTATCTGGGTTTTCGTCTTTATGATGAACATCTTCTTCTGGCTTTAATGGCCTGCCTAGCTTCTTCGCCATTAAAATTCGAGGATATGAAATTACATGTGGTTTGCCATTTTCATCTACACAGTAAGCTCTCCACCTGCCATCCCTGCATTTGTAAGCTTTTTTAATAAAAAGATCCATATGCTATCCTCTCTAAGGCCTTACTATCTAAGTCCCTCGTGTCTGCCAGTTCCACCATAGATGCATATTTGTCTACTTAAAGAACCATTAGAAATGTAGACTTTATTCTTTTTAATATAAGGATTTATGTTAATCGTACTACCCTATATTTGGAACCTGGTCAAAAATAAATAATAGATCAAAATAATAATAATATTGGTTAGTTAACCTTCGTCTCTAATTCTGTTTGTAAATCTTCTTAAACCCATATCATAAGTCTTCCTTTCTGTAGCCTATTTTTTATTAATAAAATGAGTTTAATGCTTCATTTTTTAACAGCCCATACTGGATTCGAACCAGTGCATCAGGGAGTCAAATTCCCCTGCCTTACCGCTTGGCTAATGAGCTAGATTGTGGGGTTTATCAAACCCCACATGTAAAGATTGAGTTATCTCAAAAAAATAATGAGATAAAGGGTAGGTAGGATTTCTACCATGAAAGAAAGTATAAAATCAACATTGAGATATCAAAAAGTATCAAAAATATATCTCGAACTATAGTGAAATGGATACTTTTTATAGCGGATTCGCCAGGACTCGAACCTGGGACATCATGATTAACAGTCATGCGTTCTAACCGACTGAACTACGAATCCATACAGGAAACATCACTTTGATAAATGACGTTTCCAGGACATCCTTCTACAACATGGTAGACGATTATTCGAGGATTTTGATACCGCAGTTCCACAACTGCGTACAACAAACAGAAAGGAAGGTGACGTTACGTGAAGTGCGACCCCTATCTGTCTATTGCATTAAATTGTAAGAGACAGAGTGTTACATAAACACTCTATAAGAATAACTGCCGAACTCGTTTTACTAACTTCGCTCTATTCTTAATAGCACCACTATATTCGATCACATGGAAGATACATGCGAACCTAAATTGTACGGGTTTAGGCTATGTACCCTGGCAAGCCATGAAAGGACTGATACCTTTAACTTTCACCACCATTCGCATTAAAATAACAGATCCTTATAAATCTTCTGTTTTTAAGATTTTAATGCAAGCATTAGGCTACTCGTACAGACTTCTATTCTTATTGGTAAGAATTTCTTCTTACATCTATGCTTTACCTACTTATTTGATTATTCCAACTGCAGTATCCCTTGTTATCACACGCAGGGCTTACAGGGTTCCCTACCTATTTCTAGTGGGCTTATTATCGCAGGTGATAGTTTGTCTTATCTTTAGCTTCGTCTATCAAGATATGCCATAACCAACGTTTGAGAGGTTCCTCTCTTTTATCTCTATTATTACTAATAAAGAAGTGGGCTCTCACATACACTATCGCATATGCTTATCCTTTGATTGCATTATGCCCTAGCAGAGTTGGCGACTCTTCTGCACTAGGATGGCAATTATTCTTATAGAATGTTTATGTATTTTTCAATGTGCATATTAAGCTATTAAAAGCTTAGGGGCACCTAGAGAGTCGAACTCTAACCGGTGTTTTGTCTTTCAGGACCGCTGATGTGCTACCGTTACACTAAAATGCCCATACTCAATGTTCTATTTAATGTGGGAACAAAGAAGCCACAGGGTAAAAGAAATGAATGAATTAACAATCCAAGAAATCTTTGATATGAAGTCTTGAAATGATGCTGCCGACAATAACGACAGCAAGTGGACCATGTTGGACTCGAACCAACGACAGCTCGCTTATGAGGCGAGTGGTCTAACCAACTGACCTAATGGTCCATGCGAGAGACCAAAAATAAACAAGAGAAAGGAGACTGGTCTCTCTAAAACTATGAAAAAAATATTGATTTATTAAAGCAGAAAGCCCTATGCTCATATAAAACTTACGATAAGACCTTCTGCCTTAATGACCCTGATGGGACTCGAACCCACATGAGCTACGCTCGCATGATTAAAAGTCATGTGCCATACCAATTAGGCGACAGAGTCATAGTGCAGATATTCTCTGCACTAAAAACGTATTTTGAAAGGAGTATATGCAACAGATGATTTTACTTTATCTATCTTGTTGACATATTTAATATGACAGATATACTCCCTTTTCTTCATTTTTGTTATGATTTTTTTAAAAGAAATTAAAAATTAAATATATAAGACCAATGGACGCAGTAATTACGCCTGCTAGTTTAAGTAATTCCTTTGATATTCTGAATAAATCTTCAAAAAAGCATCGAGTAACGCTTTTCTTATATTTATATATACCCGTATATTTATGATCCTTTACAAAACTAGGTTCATAGAAGTAAAAATATCGTCTATTTCTTACTCTGGTAAGCCTAGGATTACTAGAAAATGGATATTGTGTTCCGAGTTTTAATTCGCCCAGATCTTTATCTTCTCTTATCCATTCAATTTTGTTTTTGCCTTCTACAAATTCTATTGGCCTTATGTTCTCTATATTTGCTTCGTATCTCATAAATACTCCATATTCTTTTTATTTTTCTGGCTATCTTTAATATGAAAGATGCATAAAAGTACAAAAAATACCTCCAACACAAAGTTGAAGGTATTTTACAATTACTTAAAGATAATGATAACATCATCTCCCATATCAATATGATCAATATACTCGTTGTTCTTATTCTTCAGGATCTGGAGCGTAGCGACTACTTCTTTCTTGTTGACAGAAACAAAGTCAAACTGAGCATCCTTTGAATCTGGGATAGTTGCAGGCTGTACAGAAGATTCATCATTGCTTTCTTCGTTATTTTCTATTTCTGGTTCAGAAGTTTTCATATCTTCTTCTGTATTAATAGAAAATGCATCAAACAAGTCTTCCATATCAGCAGCAGCTTTAATCGTATTATCCTTCTGATCTGGTTCAGATGGTGTTGAAACTGGCTCTGGAATTACAGGTGTTTCTTCTGGTGCTTTTTCCTCTGTAATCTTTTCATCCTTTTTCTTTGAACTAAAATCCTTAAATCTTTTAAGTGTTTCAGCCTTTAGATCAGCGTGGCTTTCCTGGTAATTAAGTTCATTAATTAGTACACAAAGCATACTTGCATCGCCTAGCGCAGAATGAGGTTCATGAATTGTTAATCCTAAACTATCTGCGGCTAGCTGCTGATTAATCTTCTTATTAGATCCAAAGAATTTCTCGCTAATAGCCTGGGCATCAATGACACAAATATCATCAATAATAGAAATATCTGTATTTTCATTTACGCCCTGCTTAATCAATGTCTGAGAAATAAGTCTTACATCAAAATTGGAATTGTAAATATATACTTTCTTATTTCTAAGGATTGATAAGATTTCGCCCCAGCAGTTCCTAAACTTAGGAGAGATTTCTAACATCCAATCCGGCAGCTTGTTCTTTGCTGTTGCAAAGGTATTACTTTCACAATCTGGTTTAAATGTTTCATGGTACAACTTCTCTCCATTTACACCAGTAATACCAATTTCGATAACTTCATCAGTATTAGTCAGGCCTGTAGTTTCTGTGTCCAGGAAGACAACATTATCCGAAAGATCACCTTTGTTTTTTACAACAAAGAGTTCTTCTTTTACTACTCTTTCGTAAAATGCTTTGTATTTGTCCTGGTTCTCCTGATCTTTAAATTTATAGCCAGAAGGTGTTAATTCTCCACCTAAATGAATGGCCATTTTATTTAAAGTATTCATATCAATCATTATACTTTCTCCTTTCTTATCTATAAAAGTCTATCTTTAATATGAATTATTTTTATAGCAAAAAAACCCTGGAGTTTAATCCAGGGCTTTACTCTTCAATTCTGCTAACAGTAAAATTTCTTTTGCGGTCTTATCTACATCATTCAAACGAAGATTATTACAATCTATAATAATATCTTTTTTTAGAGGTATAGAGAAATCTTTTTTATCTGCGATAAGTCTACGTTCTATTTCCTCTGTAGAGTCTCCTCTTAATTCAGCTCTCTTTTTGATGTTTTCATCAGAAAGATCTAAATACACTCCAATAAAGTCTTTATTCAGTTCTTCCAGCTTCTTAACTCCATACGGGTTTAATACAATAACTGTATTATCTACAATTGAGTTCTTAGCACTTCCATACTGGCAGTATCCGAAAGCTGCATTATATTCCGCTGTTTCAATAAAGAACCCTTCGTTTTTCTTCTGGTTGAATTCATCATTATTTATAAAATGATAGTCAATACCATCTACTTCATTTGAACGTATAGGTCTAGTTGTGTAAGTAACCACTCTTTTTAGTCCTAACTTCTCTAGTTCCTTTGCAATAGTAGTTTTTCCGCTATTAGTTTTACCAAAAATAACTAATGGTTTCATTAAGTGCTCCTTTCTGCTTTTAAATTCTATTTAGAATATGACTTATAATTTTGGTATTTAGACATATGGGTGCAATATATGTTCCCATTTGTCTCAAGTTTTAATAAAAATCTTAATTACAGACATTTGGGTAGTGAATTATAGACATATGGGTACTATTTTCACGTTAACCTTATAATAAAAGCCTTAAATAGTACCTATTTGTCTCTATTTATAAAACGCCAGTTGTTGTTTTGTATTTTTATATACAACAATTAGTTATTTATTTAGGAGAATTAAAAAGCCTTTATTTTCAAGGGATTCTAGCATTTATTAAAGACATTTAGGTATTTAATTTAAGACAAATACGTATTATATGATTGACAATCAAGGCATAAAATCGAGACATCTGGGCATTCTAAATTACTGACAAATAGGGGCTTTAATTGAGACATATAGAGCTTAATTAAAGACATATAGGGTGTGTTTTATTTCTACTAAAGACAAAATGGTATTCTTTTATAAAATAAGGACAAATAGGTAGTTATTTATAGGTTTAATTGGTTTTTCTATGGATTGTTATTACTTTTATTAGATTATATATGCACCCATTTGTCTCAAGTTTTATTGGTTATAGAAAATAAAGACATTTGGGTACTATAATCTGAGACATTTAGGGAGTCATATTTTTAATTTGAGACATCTGGGTACTGCTTTTTATCTTTACGTATAAATTCAAATTAAGACATCTGGGTGCTTCGGCTAATTGCACATACACCCATTTGTCTTAAATTAATTAAATAGAGACATTTGGGTGTTATAATTTAAGACATTTGGGTACCAGAAAAATTGAAATTAAGACATTTGAGTACAGACGAGCACCTTTTTGTCTTTTCTTTTTTAGCATTTTTGTCTATTTCTTTTATATCATTTTTCATTTACTCTATATTAGTAGATTTGTATATTAGGTAGGTATTATGGATAAGAAAAATATTAAACCTTTTAAGCAGGAAAATTTATTAAAGTCAAATTTCTTCATTGGCATGAAGTATAAATCAAAGCCTTTGGAAGATAAAATCGTCTTTTTAAGTATGCTTGCAATTCAGAAAAATGAATTTGAAGAAAAAGAAGATGGTCTTTATGTGAAGTTACGTGCTTCTGAGATTAAGAAATCACTTAATATTAAAAGTGGCCATTTTTACACTAACTTAAAAAGTGCAGCAGCTGCTCTTACTGCGACTAATTATGGTTACGTAGATGATAACTCTGAGCAATTCGTTTTTATTACTATTATCAATAAAGCAGAATACAAGGACGGGGAATTAATTCTTAGATTCCCGAAAGAGCTTAAAAATGAATTAGTTGGAGTTAGAAGAAAATTTACTAGTTTGCCTAAAGAGTCAGTTATGTCTCTTAATAAATCTTATACATATCCTTTATACCAATTGCTTAAAAGCCAGTGCTATTATCCAGCTACATATAACGGCCCTAAAGAAAACGTTTTCGCTGTAGAAATCGGTTTGTCAGAGCTTAAGTTAGATATGGGTGTCGTTAATTCTAACCTAAAATCTGTTCGAGACGTTTTATCCTTTAGTAAAGGTAGTCCTACTGATTATGATAAAGCAGTAGACAAGTCTCCAGAACAGTTATATAGGCGCTGGGGAGATTTTAATAAAAGATGTCTTAAACCGGCTATAGAAGAAATTAATGAAAAGACTGATATTTATGTAGAATATACTAAAATTACTAGCGGTTATGGTGGTAAAGTTAAAGGTGTTGATTTTACTGTTTGGCTTAATGGAGCAGAAAAACAATACATAGATAATAAAAAACGTGTTGTTTTAGATGAAGATGAAACTATTCAGATCAAGATGGATGATAGCGATAAGTTTATGTTCCATGTTAATGTTATGAATTTGTTTGCTGATTATGCAAAGTTACCTTATGAGGATATTGTTTCTATCTCAGAAGAAGCAGAATATAATATGGAGAAAATTAACCAGGCTAAAAAGGCTTTACAAGCTAGTAATTCTGTTATTGATAATATAACTGGTTGGATTATAACTGCGATCCGTGATAGTTACACAGCTAATAAGGTTAAACAAAATAAAACCACTTTCAATAGTTTTTCTGAAAGAGAAGATATGTCTGAAAAAGATATTTTAGAATTGAACGGAAATATATTCGAAAATAATAAAGAATAAAATAATATCTCCCCATTATTATGATGGGGAGATATTTTATGTTTACATATATTCTTTACTTACGATAATCTTGCAAAATCAAACTCGTCTATAAAGTCTAATTTCTTTCTATCCTCTTCTCTTGCGTTTATTAGGTTCGTAAAGGTTCCTGCTTGTTCCAGGCTAATATTTATAGGGCTATTACGCTCAAAGCCTTCTATGGCCGAAATAACGCCATACAGGTCCTTATCTACTATTTTATAGTTATTAGGACCAAGTATTTCGTTTAATTTTTCTTTAATCGATGAATCCAGGATAGTATTTTTATCTGGCTTATAAATAATATGCTTTATGCAATTACTATCTATTTCTGCCAGATCCATAATTTCCTTTAATGCTGGGTTCATATATTTACAGTTAGAAAAACCATGATCCACCGATAAACACTTATCGTTATATGAACTCTTAATCACGAATTTAGGTACATCATAAGTTACCTTTCCGATTCCATCTAAAAAGTATATAGGATAAATACCCTTTTTGCCTATAATGATTAAACTATAGAATTTTGCAGTATTAAAAGACCTAAATGGCGTAACGGTGCAAAGATACCCATAGGTATTTTTCTGCATCCATAATTTACTTTCATTCAAGAAAGTGTCGATCATATCATATGTATTATCGTATACTCTCTCGTACATTTTATCGCCTAATTCTTTAGCTCTCTTTTTTCCGTCTTTTAATAGTATAGGAGAAGCAACCACTCCTCCTAATACTAAAAAGATTACCACAAACAAAAAGATTTTTAATATTAGTAATAGTATCTCTAACATAATTATCACCTAGTATTATCTTAGTTCTTCGCTTCTATCTGATGCGAACTTAATCTGATCTTTTTTCTCTTCTTCAGTTACATTCATCTTCTCTCTAAAGAAGGCTTCTAGCTTATCAACCTCAGTATCGGTTAATGGACTGGCCTGGATATTTCTTTCCTCTTCTCTAATAGTACCAAGCACTTTATCTTTTAATGTTTCATACTTAGACATCTTTTCCTTTGTATCGTCAATAACAATTGGTACATTCTTAGTGTTTTCTCGCATATCTCTAAGTTCTGTGTATGCTCCATATACTATCATTGAACGGAATTCAACGTTCATATCATTAAGGTACTGCTTAAGAACATTAATATGAGTTTCATTCTGCTTAATAGGGGAATACTTGAAGGTAGATTTATTACCTCTAGTAATTACTTCCCAATGCTTATCATCTGTAGCAGTTACCTTACCGTTATAATCTTTTGCTTCAATAACCCAAACAGCCTTGTTGCCAATTACGATATCATCAATCTGAGTGTATTTACCATTCTCAGATAAATATATTCCGTGTAAATCAGAGATATTTTCCTCTAATACGTCCGGATTTACAGAATCTCTGTGGAATTCTTCTTTAGCATTTTTATTAACGCTATAATCATAGCTTGTATCAATATCATTAGTAGCAGCAGTATTATTCTGCATATACATCTGACGGAATTTATCGTTCTCTGCCTTTTCTCTCATACCAATAAATGCGCCATTGAAAATCTTCTTTCCAATCTTATAAACAATTAATGCCAGGAGCAGGATCCATACGCCAAAAGATACTGCTGGTATAGGACTATTATCTTTAATAACCTGGATCTGGTATTGTAGATCAAAAAAGTTCTTTCCAGACATTGGTGCATCAAATGGTAATATAAAAGCTCCTAATATTGATAATAATATATACCCTATTTTTAACATTGTTTCATTCTCCTTTTTATTTTGTTTTTGAGTATTTATAAAAAACCTTTTATATTATACTGCAATTTTTATATTTATCTATATATAATATGACCTTAACAATACGTTTTTTGTGATTTTTTGAGCAAAAAATATACCCAGGGAATTCCCTGGGTATACTTCTACTCGATTTTTAAAAACTATTAGAAATAACTAACTGATGAACTTTGATTAACTAATGGTGCTGATTCATCGAATCCATCAATATCAGCGATTGTATCTGGATTTAAGCTATAGTATTTTGTACTATCAATTTCAGCCAACTCTTTATCCATACAAAGTCCTAATGTTTTAATTGTAGAATCTTTTCTATTCTCATCTTTAGAGAATGGCTCTTTATTATTAGGAGCCATATTTTGACGCATAGCTACAGACTCGTTTATATATGTTGATGAACGTATATTAGTTAATGTACTTTGCAAGTTTAGTAAATCGTTAGGAGTAGCTTTATTTGCTGCCTGAGCATCAATTGCTTCGCCTAATACATCTCTAGCATTATTATCTGGTTTTAATTTTTTGCTTTCAGCGATCTTTCTACTATTCGCTTCAGCTTCAATCTCTGCTATTGATCTTTTTACAGATAATGTCTTTTTCTTTAGGATATAAATATTTTTACTGTTTCCATCTGCAGTATATTTATAGAATGGCATCATTTCATATCGTACTTTACGTGCTTTAAATGGTGCTATACCTCTCAAGAAGAAGATACACTGATCATTATCCATTGTTCTTAATTCATCTGGAGTCATTAATGCTCTCTTAGATGCACTATCTGAATAACTTACTGAACCCTTACCATTTTTAGATATAGAAGTATTACGTTTTATAATAGTTGTTTCACCTAAATACTTAGATATATATTCGAGCGTTTCTGGATCATTAGAACCTAAGAATAATAATGAATCACAGTTACCTATAATTGTACCGTAGTTATCTTTATAGATATTCTTAATCTGTCCAATATTCTGAAGAATAATAGTAGCTGAGATTTCATACTTTCTCATTGTTGCTAGTTTTTGCTCAAAGTATGGGATTCGACCTACGTTAGCAAACTCGTCTAACAGGAATCTAACGTGGAATGGCAACCATTTACCAGCTCGTGTAATCTTACAATTTTGCATTGCTAGTATCTTTGATTTAGCAACTTTTTCTTCACTATATGTTTTAAATAATTCAAAATGTTCATTTAACACATTTTCATCCGTCAGATCGTATTTAGAGGTAATATCTACTTCTTCCTTTGGTGGCTCCTCTTCAACCTTTTTCTTATTATTCCCTAAATTAGAGATAGCACTTAAAATGCCCTTCTTAGCTTTAAGTTCTTCTTCCTTTTCATCATTTTTAACTTCTTTTTCTGGTTCTTCAGGAACAACTTTTGGTACGTAAATCTCGTATTTTGAACCTCTCTGAATCATTACCGCATGTTTTGCTCTCTTTACAAAGTATTCAGCTTCTTTTTTAGCTTCATCGTTTTCTTCGCCAATACTATCGTCTGGTCTTGTTGCTTCGTCTTCGGCATCATCATTTACTCTATCTTCACCAGTAAGAACTTTATATTCTTTCTTACCTTGTACTATGTTATCTTCATCAATGAATATTCCATTATCTTCATCAAGGGTTAATCCGTCATTTTGCTGTCGTTTTTCATCTTCTTTAATCTTAGTCTCCTTCTTGAAAATGCTTATTATTTTATCAAGAATAGACTTTTTCTTTTCTTTTGTTTCTTCCTCAGCTTCTGTTTCCTTTTCGCCCTGGCCGATAACTTTACCATTCTTGATTACGAAAGCCTTTGATATTTCATTAGTTTCAACAACTTCTTCTTCAACATGTTTATTCTTTATAATCTTTATACGTTCTCCAACACTGTCTTCTATCATATAATTTCCCTGACATAAAGCATTAGCCTGGAAATACAGTGTCTGGAACAGCTGAGTATAAAGAATAGCGGCCAAGAAGTTAAATGAATCATGTTCCTGTGGCAAAATTGCAAATAATGCAGTCTTTTCCATTCCGACTTGTTCAAGGTTAATTGTATCTTCAGTAAGAAGATCTGCAATCTCTTTTGAATCGAGCGTAGAAAGTCTTGATAATGCAGAAATAAGAATACTCTGTAATGTTTTTCCAGCAGCTGACTTAAACTTATGATACTGTCGTATAGAAATATCTACACCATAAGGTTCATGGTATTTATAAAGATTAGCTTGTCCTCTTGGAGGTTTCCCTAATTGGAAATTACCGTTTTCGTCAAAATACCATCCATCAGACTCAATAGCCTGGAAGTATTTATCAGTTTTATTCATTTCAGTTGTTGAGGAGTCTTCACTAACTTTACAATCTTCCATTAACTGAACTACAGACAATAGGTTCTGTTTCAAACCTAATTCTGGTCCATGTAACCATAACAAATAAATAAAGGACTGTATCATCAACTTCTGTGCTTTTTCCCAGAAGTCATCTCCACCTTTGGCATTTGCATCTTTAGTATTTTCAAGGATAACGTCTGTCAGAATAAGTACATCAGTATCAGTATGAATATATCTCATAGGATTAAACTTATCTGATTTTTCCATCTCATATAAGTTAAAGACTTTAATCTTATATCCCATACTCTCTAGCAAATGTCCGGTATCTTGTAATAATTCTCCCGATGGATCGGAACAAACAAAAGATGTATTTAGCGGCATTAACGCAAGATTAGGCTTAACAAAGAATCTTGATTTACCTGTACCAGCACCACCAATTACAACGACATTATTGTTTCTTCTTGTCTGTCTAGTATCCATTGACATATAAACAGTATCTGAGAAAATCATATCCTTTGTTGGTTTTTCAAGTGAATATGCTCCAGCAGAATATGTATAATGACTATTCCATACTGTTAGTTTTGGATCTTTTTCAGTATACCAGGCTGCAGTACCATCTTCTGTACCTTTTTTTGCATGTCCATTCTTCCACATTTCTTGTAAATACGCATATATCATTACCATTGATATTGAACTAAGTATTACAAGCAAATTTGTACCTAGATTAACTGGCATAGCTGGTAAGGAAAATGGATTGGCTGATATTCCTTCCATTGTTTTACCGAGTATAGTGAACGTAGTATCTATTGGCGAAGCCAATGCTTGATATGCGCTATACTGTACGCCTACATATATGCCTACTGCATATATTATTCCCCACATTATTATAAATTGGAGATTCAGGCTTTTTTCTGTACCTTTTTTTAAGTCCATATAATTTTCCTTTCGTATTGAGTTTTATTATTCTTTTTACTATTATTAATATGAAAGATTAACTTTTGTTCAGTGCCACTGATTTCATTAGTCTTTTTAATTTGAATAATCTTTTTATTTCTTTTAGTTTTTTTATTCTTTTTGAATCTTCTAATGCCTTTATAACTTCTAATGTAAATAAAGAATCTATATGTAATGAATAAGGTGTGTAATACATAGAATACATAGCCTTTAAAACAATCATTCCCATTAAGAAAATCATTTACAATGTTTTATCTGATTACAATAATAATAACGATATATTTGTTGGAAATATGATATTTAGAGCAAATGAAGAAAATAAATAAGTCGGAGAATATAAAAGAATTAAATGTATTAGTAGATATAGGCTTAATAAAATAAATGAGAAACCCAAAAGAAATATAAGAAACAAAAGAAACGGATAATATAAGCGTAATAGTAAAATTAAATATAATAAAAAATACATTTTTAGTCGTTTCTGTATAACAAATCAAAAGAATAATTGATGCAGATTTATTAGATGAAAGAGTAGCATTAAGTAAATCGATGTTTTTAAAAAGAAGATACAAAATAACACATATAATTCTTGTATAAAAATTAGATAATTAATATAATATATTTTTAGCAAAGGAGAATTATATGAAGACTATTATGATTTCAAATCAGAAGGGTGGAGTAGGAAAGACTACAACCACTTTAGAATTGTTATATTTATTTGGACAGGATTATAAAGTTCTGGGAATAGACCTAGATCCTCAGATGAACCTTACATTATATTGCGGGGCCAAAGGTGAAAAGACAGCTAAAGATGTATTAGATGGAGATGCATTATTAGAAGACGCAGTAGTAAATGTAGGAAATTTTGATTTACTTATGGGTGATCCTAACTTATCTAAAGCAGATAAATTATATGGAGATGCAGATGATATATTCTTACTGAATGATATATTAGAATATGCAGACTATGATTTCGTGTTTATAGATTCAGCTCCTGGTAGATCAACTTTATTGTACATGGAATATATAGCTTCTGATTACTCTATTATACCTACAGAATGTGATGAGGGTGCTATTGAAGGTATTATCAATACTAGAGAAGATATGAAGAGGTTCCAGAAAAGAGGACAGTCACACGTTAAGATTTTAGGAACTATACTAACCAAAACTGAAAATACTTCTCTTCATCAGATGGCATACCAGGATTTAAAAGATATTCATGATAAGATCGGAGCAGATCCTTTTAAAACAGTTATAAGGAAATCTATTGTGGCTTCAGAAACTAAAACTGCCAGAATGAGTATTAATGAATATAAAAAAGACAATAATGTAGCTAAAGATTATCGTATGTTATATAAAGAGATTTTAGATAGAATCGAGAAAGATAATGAGCAGTAATAGAGATAAAATTAAGCAGCTTAGGGCTAAACGAATCGAAGAATTAAAAAGCAAGGAAATCGAAACTCCAGCAGAAGACTTTTCTAAAAGAGTAATCGACAACGGATCTGCTACTAAAACCCAAAATACAGGGAATAAGATAGCATCAAAAGAAGATACTGTTAATACAGTAGAAGAGAAAGTACAGGTTGATGCTAAAGGCAACAAGCCTATAAATAAAGAAAATACTGTTCAAGGCGCATTAATTAAAAAAGAGGAGAGCGCTGTCTTACCTTCAGAAGATAATGAAGGCTCTGAATATCATTTCTGTTATTTAAACAAAGGAGATAAATCAGTATTTCCGTGGCTTGCTACAAAGTTTGATTCTAAAGAGTGGGAGAATACTAAAAATCAGTCAATTTGCGTTACAGACAAGACATTTAAGTTCCTTAAAATCAGAAGTAAACAGTTATCAATACCAGCAAGAAGATATTTAGCTATTTTGATTGAGGAAATGTATAATCGTATTTCAACTGGTGATATTCCTAATGCTTATGAGATAAATTTATCTGAGTTACCAAGAAAACCTAAATCATATCTCTTACCGGTTACGACAGGAGATTATATTAAGAAAGCATCAGAGATTATTGGTTTAGGAAAGTCTGAGCTTATAGAATGGATTGTTGATGAAGAAATCAACAGGGAAAACCAGTTAGGTAATCGAGTTAATTTAGAAAAATAAGATAGAGAAATAATAACATAAATAAGAGCCTCACTATATTGATAAGTGAGACTCTTATTTTTTGGACAAAATGCAAAATTTTGTTTATGTAATATTTGCTGCAAGATTTACAGAGGTAAGTCCGATACAATAACAAATATCGCAGGCAGTAAGATATTGATTACTGTCTTTTCCATATCTGTTTTTTATATCCTTGAGCCTTTCAAATACAGTTACTTCATTTCCTTTACTATCAACTTGCATATCTGCCATGTTTAATATTATATATTCATCTGTTATTTCAGTCGGATACTTACCATGTTCTTTAATTGCCTTATATAAAGGCTTTATTAAGTCGGAGCCAAAAGGGTCTTCATTCATAAACATTAACATTTTTGCACTTATATCTGGGTGCTCTGATTGTTTTTCTGAAAATTCATACCCAACATCATGAATCCAACCCAGCATAAAACATTTATAACAAAAATCCTCTTCATAACCCATATCTTTCGCTATTTTATAAGCTTTACGGGCAACTCCTATAATATGATGAAGACGATCTTCTGATATACCGATATAATCCATATTATTTACCTCGCATTCTTAAGATTCAAACCAATTAGGTGTTGTCTCACATGTTAATATACGTTCGAATTCTTTCATTCGCTGAATTTGGCTCACAGGCAAAAGAACGACATTTGTATGGTTTGAAATTGTTCTTGATCCTGAATAACCTATACAGCTTATATTTACATATTTATAATTCATAGTTTCCTTCATAGTTTTTCCTTTCTAATTCTAAATGCAAAACATTTAAAACTTTGCATTAACTATTGAATATTTGCGTTAAAAATTGTAAATAACGGTCGAACAGAAGTAGTTGAAACGTCTTTCAATCTATCGGAAAAATATAAATTTTTAGGATGTTTTACAAAAAATTATTCATTTCTTCATTTTCCCATGTTTTGTTATAGTTGCCATTCGGGTATAATTTTGGAACTGTTGGTTCATCAATTATATTTGTTTCTCCATGTATGCTTTTCTTAAATCGTACGCCTTTATAAAAAGCATATTCGTAGCTGCCATTTCTATACCAATCTAAGTTATTTAATAGTTCCCAAATTTTAGGATCATCGCATAATTCTTTAAAATCTGGAGTAAAATACATAGATACTGAGCGTCTTTTAAACAGCCCTTTAGTGGTCTCTATAAAATCTATTAATTTCTTATATGTTAAATGCTCATCACCGGCAATTTTTACGTTGATTTTATCTCCATGAATTACCCAGTAATCTAATTCCTTTTTACTATGAACAGTAACCTGTATATAATCAAAATCATCATATATATCAGAGATAACACTTTTTAATTTTCCGTTAGTAGACATAATAATTTTAAATCCATACTTATGTACAAGCCTTGCTATTTTGATTAACTTTTCTGAACCAATACAAGTCGGCTCTCCACCTAATAAAAGAATTTCTAATTCTTTATCTGTCTTTTGTCTTAACTTTTTTAAAAAATTTTCTTCATCTGATATTCCTCTGAATTTATCAATACAGAATGGACAATTCATATTACATTTATGAGTCACTACAATATCTGCATGATCTAAGATGATATTTCCCATATCCCAGCCTTTCTTATATTTTATGTAATTGTCTTATAAATAATATGACATATATCAAAAATAGGCTCAGAAAAATCCGAGCCTATTATATTTATATATCTTAATACCAAGCATAAAAACCAATTAATTGCTTTGCATCCCATTTTTTCGCCCATGCATCATCATTTAATGGATGTCGTTTTAATAAGAAATATGAATATTCATGATATGGATCTAAATTATCTGGTACATTTAAAGAATCTATTTTTTCATAATCATAAGTACCATCAGGTTTTTTCTTTAATTTAACGTGTGTGCCTGAAGTATTTCCTCCGGCAGTAACATAGCTTTGTCCATTGTCTACCGTAGTCATATAAACTTCTACGTGTCCACCTTTAACAGTTCCAGACTGATGTACTCCATCAAATTTTTCTTTATTATATGCATAAATTGCTATATAACCTGGTTTAGCTTTTGAAGGATCTTTTCTGAATTCTTCCCAGCTTAAGAAAGCATTTTCTTGAACAGCTAGGTTGTACCATTGTAATGAACCAGAGTACACATCTTTAAATTCACTACCATCTTTATGCGTTCCACCGCCATTAATCATGAAGTATGAACATGTATCTGCGCACCAGTCTTCGTGAGGCTTACCAAATGCTTGTTTAGTAAAGAAATCAACCGCTCTAGTACCATCTAAGGCATTTCCAACTTGATTGCCATTAGCATCTTTTCCGTATAAAACTTCAAATACTTTTTGGCAAACAGAATTGTCATCTATAGTATCTCCTACGCCTTCTTTATCGAATTTAATATTCCATAATACCTTATATTTATCGAAGTATTCTTCAGCTTTCTTTTTTCTTGCAGCTATAGCTTTTTCATCACCCTCATCTTCGTATTCACGTATATAATCTGTATACATGATTTCTGCTGCTGAATCACAGGCATCATATTTATCATAATTATCTAATCCATGTAATTTGCTATAAATTCCAGTACCAAAGAAATTTGATATTTTACTACTGAATTTTTCCGATGTGGACCATAAGAAATATTGATCCTGGGTTTGTATTGCAGATAAGACATCTTGGCTTGTTGGCTCTGGTAAATGGTTTTCTTTTGCGTATTCTGGTACTGATTTAACCATGAATCCAAAACCATCTCCAGTAAATTCTTCTGTCCAACCATATAACCAGTTTCGAGTTAACTCATTTACACCACGTTCGAAATCATCATCTGTTGCATTTTCATTCGCATCATCAAGAGAATTTGTTTTAGCTTTTGAATATCTGGAACTGTAAGGATCTATTCCGTATCCAGAATCTGTTTCATAATACATATTAGATAAGATTCCACATATTGTTCCAAAGGAGAAATCTCCCTTTAAATCATCATAGACTTTCTTACAAATTGCATCTTGACCAACTCTTTTTACTTCTTCGGGATAGCTTTTCCTTTGTTGCTCTGTTCTAGCTAATCGTTCATTAGTTGCAGCTTTATCAGCAACTGATAAACCTATAAGAGGGACAAGAACAATTGAAGCTATAATAATTAATGGAACTATAGCTGGAGTAATTAAAGCTATAATTTTAGCTATCAATTGAGCAAATAATTGAGCCATTCTTTGTCTTAGTCTAGCTAATAAAGAATTTCTGAGCATTTGTCTAAATTGTGCTTTTGCTCTCTCGACCGGATCTATAAATTTTCCTAACGGAGTTTTTTTAAGAAGTTTCTTTGCGCCCTTTTTAGCCTTTTGTTTCGTCTTTTTCTTTAAAGCTTTAGTTTTCTTCTTTATTACTTTGCCAGGAGTGTTTATCTTTTCTTTTAATTTCTTACCAGCTTTTTTAGCAGCTTTTTTATCGAGGCCTTTTTTCTTTATTAAATATTTTTGGTATCTTATCTGCATCACTTTAGATGGAGCATAAGATGCCACTCTATATGTAGCTTGTGCACCTAATCCAATTTTTCGTATAGTGTTATAACCTTGATACGTTTCATTTGGTGCTAATTGCTTTCTTAAAATTCTTTTTCCGGTATATTTTGCATTTTTAAGAAGGTTTTTCAATTCGCTTGGAGCAGTAGCATCTGCCTGCGCTAATTTCTTTAAGAAATCTAGCTCCTGTTTTGAGACTTTCGCTAAAGGTCCTTTTCCTCTTTTAGCTAAACTTATATTATGGAGTAAAATAGATTTGGTCATTTGATGTGGTTTTACGACATTGCCATGAGTATCTAAGAATTTTACATTTCTATATTTTGGATCAGTTGCTAAGTATGATTGTACAGAGTGCCATACATTACCAAATTCGTTTACTTTATCAATCTTAAATTGGCTTTGGAATCCTTCCATTCCATAAGTCAAACTTGAACTCATCTGATCATTTAATGTTTTTAATGATACTGTAGATATTATTGTACTTTTTCTTGAGCCATATTCAGTTCCTAGGTCAATATTTATTCCATTAGCATTTCCAAGATTGATATTATATGTTTTAAGCTCTTGTCCAGGCATTGAAGCTTCAAAATTTAAGAATGCATTCGTCTGTCCGTTGCTTTTTTGAAATACAATATTAGCGTTTGATACAGAATTATGATCTAAAGATGATAAATTCATATCTACTGGTTTAAAAAAAGCATTTCCTTTATCATCAAGTCTATGTGTATCAAAAGCACCATTTTGGATAATCTGATGCGCTGCGTTATTAGAAAATCTATCTATAGCTTGTGTTATTTCATTCTGGCTAAATTCATAGTGAGTATTTATAGTTTCCATACCCAGATTTTGTAATCTGGTATTTAATGTTCTTAATGTTTGCGTATCTGAAGTAAAATCTCGGACATTGTTATAGTATTCTTGGTTACTAAACATATGCCCTAAATCTCGTGGGATATCTGCTACAGGTGCTATAGCTGTATACATCATCATAGCACCAGTTCCAGTATCGCCTAAATGATTTTTAGCATTAGTAGATGCACTTTTTGCAACTACGTCTATATTGTCTATAACTTTACCTAACCCCATTATCTTCCTCCTTTCTTACCTTACATTGTTTTCTTTCTTATATGTTTTATTATTAAAGTAATTACTGTTCCTATTACTAAAATTACCCCTCCAGCTATCACAGTTGGAATGGCTTTATTTTTAGTTTTAGGCTCTTCTTTAACAAAAGACATTTCTTCTTTAGGAATTTTTTTAGAGTTATCTGATTCTGTTATTTTTACTTGCCCATCATCCTGCACATTTTTAGCCTTTACAGTATTGTACATATCATCATACCCAGCTTTTCTTTCTTCATCAGAAGGGTGGTCCATTGTATTTTTAGTAGATCCCGTATCTTCATATACCGAAGACATCATATTCTCTCCGTTCTGATATCCAGGGATTTTAGTTTTATTATTTTCGATAAAATCTTTATCCCCAAATAAAACGGTATATTCTACAGATTGTCTCCCTACAATACTAAAGTTCGGATCCTGGTTAGAATATGTATTCTCTCCATTCTTAAAATCATTTCCATGATTAATAGTCCAGATTTTAACTCTATAATCACTATCTCTTAATCCGGTTACAACCTTTTTGAAATTATCTTTAGCTGTAATTTCTCCAGAAGAAACTAATACATTTCGTTCTTTTTTCTCGAATATAGAATAGTTAATGCTTATATTAGCTGCATGTTTGTCTTGTACTACGCAGTTTATTGCTAAAGCTCCAGTAAGGTTTTCCAAAGGCATAGCTTCATACGTACTAAAGCTATCTGCATATACTGTGTTTATTGTTTTCATAGGTGTTAGACCAACTACTAACGCTGAAACGGTTATAGCTACTTTTTTAATCAATTTATACATAATAAGCACCTCTACTCTACGTTGTTATATTGGTTAACCAATCCTATATTTACAGCCTGTCTATTCTTGATTTCTTCTTTGTCTTTTTCTGTGAAATCATAAATATCAACATCATCTTCATCGAATACTAATCGTATAGTATCTAATTTCTTAATATTGATATTTGAAGGCATTAGTAACCAGTATTTAGGATTAACAAAAGATACATAGCATTCATCAGCTGCTTCTGTAGGAATAATGTTTAAGAAGAAGTATTCTGTACAAGATGGATCGTTCATCATATCTTCTCCATAAGCACTTAATACCTTCCAGACAGATAACATTTCTGGTGTAGTGTCAGATTTAAAAACAAAATCTAACATTATAGTTCCTTTACCAGCAGATAGTTTAACTTCACCCTGAGTGATTGCTCGTTCTGCTGCAGTTCTATAATTAAGTTTGTTGTCAGCATCTCCACCTAAAAATTTCATGATACTCAAACTAGCACGGGCTTTTGGTTGATCATCCTCATCTAGCCCCTGGACCATTTTTAATACTCTATATTCCTTCTCTTCTGTTTTTTCATTTTCTATATTGGTATTTTCCTTGATATTTTCCATAGAATTGCCCTTTCTAAAAAATCTTTTTCTTATAAAATATGACAGAAGAAAAGCACCTAACACATTGTGTTAGATGCTTTTTGTTACTCAATAGAACTTTCTCCAGTGCTATAATCAATTTTTATATTTGGCTGAACATTATATACATATCTGCAAAAATGAAAATTACCTTTATCTTCTACAGACATACATTCCATTAATACTCCTCTAGCGACTAATTCGTTATCCTTAAATATTGGAGTTACCCTATATCTCACATGGTTATTAGTTTTTCGTAAATAATCTGTTACACTTTCTTCTAGTGGTAACATCCCTTCTGTATTTAGGTATCTCGTACCTGTGATCAGATTGTTCTCATTAGCATTCTGGCCAGTTAATGCATACATGATTAAATGGCAACGGTTATATAAATATAAATCCTTAATTACTCCAGGATATTTTACTGTATGCCATCCAGAAGGCTTTATTTGCCCTATATAGCCCCTCTTCTCTTTAGGCATATTCTCCTTGCTTATAAGTACGTCACAGCCAGTACAGCGCCCAAGAGAGTCTAATTCACCATATTCTTCGTATGGTTCTATTTCAGACATAGAATTTGGAATATCAAAATAAGGGAAATTATTATTTACTTCTACACTAGGCTGACCACTATACTCAGGAATATCTTCGAATTTAAAATCTTTCGAGGTTTCTATCTCTGTGTTGTCAGAAGGAGAGGATTCCTTTTTATCTTCATATTCCTTTACAGTTATCCCTTTTGTAGACGTATTAGATGTTTTGTTTAAAACACCCATTTTATTAAAAGGATTTGAAATAATACATAATAAAATTACGCCTATAAGTACACTGAGCGTTCTATATCTTTTATTTTTCATAAGTTCTCCTTTCTTTATGTAAGTTCTATATGGAATATGAATTATTTTTAGGGAATTATTGTTAACAAGAATAAGAATAAGAATAAAGGTTTTGAATAAGGGTAATTATTTTTAATTAAGAGATTCTCTTTTTAGCGATATTGAAATAATCTTCGTTTTGTTCGATTCCAATGAAATTACGATTAAGATTTTTACAAGCAACACCAGTTGTGCCACTGCCCATACAATTATCTAGCATGGTATCTCCTTCATTGGTATAGGTTTTGATGAAGTATTCGCAAGCTGCTACTGGCTTTTGTGTAGGGTGTAATTTACTTTTTTGCGTGTCCCATTTGAATTTTAGTATATCTCTAGGGTATCTATCTGTATTTCCTCCACCAGATACTCCTGCTTTTGTGGCTCCATAATTACTTCCGTCATCACTATGTTTTGTATATGAATGTACGGGTGTATGTCCGGTTGTTTTCTGGGGATTATATGTAGGTAGTTTCTTATAGAATATCAGAACATTTTCATGGGCCTTTAGTGGCATTTCCTTTGCATTTAGAAATCCAGTTCCTTTTGTTTTTTCTATGATCCATTCATATCTAAACATATTAGGATTTGACATAATAAGATATGCTGAGAATGGTACTTGGCTCCATAAAGCTATAACTCCATTATCTGTAATTATTCTATTGTATTGTTTCCACAATTTATCCATAGGAATAATATTATCCCATTCATTTCTTGCGGTAGTACCGTATGGTAAATCGCAGAGAATTAAGTCTACCGACTTATCGGGTATAGACGGTAGTATATCTAGGCAATCGCCTAGTCGTAAATCGATTTGCATATAAAGTGTCTCCTTAAAAACAAAAAAAGACCTATCAACAGATTTTTCTGCTGATAGGCCTTAATAACCTTTTACTATTTATCACTATATTTTTATTTTTCTTAGTATCTTTACATTTTAGAATAAACTCTTTCTATCAGTTTTTTGTGTATTATGCTTTTTCTTATCATCTGGTTTAGTTGTAAATAACTTATACAACAGTAGATTCTGTGGGAATTCATTTACAAATGGTATAGTTACACCATCTTTTCTAATAAGTCCCTGCCCAAATGGTGATTCATCAATAAATGCTAACTGAGATTCTGATAAGTTATAATGGTCTCTCAAAATCTCAATACCAGTAGGCTTCTGCGACAGAATCATCATGAATGATGAGTTATCAAGTACACTAAATCCAGCTTCACTATTAAAGTCTACAATACTCTGTGTAATAGCTGTTGGAACGCCATCCCACTTTCTAGCTCTTCTCCAGATTGTAGATAAGTATTCAGCAGCTGTTGGAGTCTTTAATGCGTGATGTGCCTCATCAATATAAATACGTGTTCTCTTTCCTTTCGCAAAGTTAGCAATAATCGTATTCCAGATGTGGTCAAGGCATACCATGTATCCAGTTTCCTTTAGTCCAGATCCTAATGACTTGATATTGTATACTGTAAATCTGTTATTTACCTCAATATTTGTCTTATGAGCAAATATATCATGAGTTGTAGTATAAAGTTCAAGCTGTGCAGCCAGGTCAGGCGCATATGGGTTATTTTCACTTCTTATGGCATCAATGAAATCTATAAGTGTTGGTGAGAACTCTGGCTGACAGGTAATACTCTTGTCCTGCAGTAATCTCATTTGTTCAAGATATGGTCTATACATCTTTACTACTGCACTAGAAATCAAACTCTGTTCTGGAAGTGTCAGTGATCTTGTTTTACCTATCATAGTATCCACTAGTGATAAGATATAATCTGATTTTACCTTTACAGGATCCAGATTAGTCTGATTATCTTCATCACCGTACTGTAAGTCCATATCGAATGGGTTCAAGAATAATGTTGAACCTTGTGCAAGTTTAATTTCTGCTCCATTAAATGCTTTTATTAATTCTGAATACTCTCCTTCAGGATCAATAATGATAATATCATCATCTGTATTTAAGAATACACTTGCAATCTCTTGCTTTGCAGCCATTGATTTACCAGAACCAGGAGTACCAACGATAATTCCGTTAGGGTTATTTCCTTTCGTTCTATCATAGATAAGCATATTCTTTGTATTAGCATTTAATCCGTAGTAGATACCACCTTCATCCATAAGTTCTACAGAATTAAATGGAATAAACAATGCTACGTTATCAGATGGCATTGTAAAAGGTGTGATTCCATCATCTCTACACAATGGAAGAACAGTCTTAAATCCGTCTTCCTGTCTAAATGATAATCTATCTGCCTTAATGATGAATGTATTTAATTCGGTAAGCAATGTTTGCTCATTCATATTTAATTCATCTAATGTATCAGCAGTAATTAAGAATGTGCAACTGAATAAGAACAGCTTCTGATCTCCAGACTGTACTTCTTCGATTAATTCATTAGCTTGCTCATGTGCATACTTTAATTTTGGAGAAATCAAATCTCCACTATATCCAGCTTTAAATGCCTGTTTTTCTGCATCAATTACGTCACCACGGATTCCAGTAGCTTTATCATTCAGCTTTTTGATAGCTTTATCCTGAGATAATGGAATAATGTTATATGATGCAACTACATTTATTGGCAGTGAAGCTATTGAACTTACAACATCAGTATTTAAAAGGCTAGGATAATTCTTTACGAATATTGTTCTCGCATATAAATTACCCATTCTAAAGTCATTGATTGAGTTGAAATAGAATCCAGATGGAGCAATGAAATCTTTAGTTGAGTCGCCACGTTTAGTTAATGTAGCGATATCTATTCTCTCGTCACCCTTGATCTCTTTATTAGTAATCATTTCCTGGATAGTCGTTAATCTATCTTCAATAGTCTGTGTTTTTACAATAGGCTTAGATGTTTTTGCAAGTCTAGTAAGCTGCTTCTTAATTTCAGAATCATTTCGACCTAACTGGATTCTTGCTTCTTCTACATCTACAGCTTCTACACCTATTACTAAGTATTTATCTGTTATGATATTATTTCTTCCAGATTTACTCTGTATTTCGAGAAGTTTATTATAATCTTCTCTATATTCATTGTATGAATCACTTTTCATTCTGATCTTAACTTTTTGAATAGCTGTTTCGTTATCTATTGTTTTATTATGGATAACTAACTGTATTCTAGTATTAGATGAAAACGAATTTAAAAATCTAACATAATTGTCGAAGATTTTTTCTTGTTCAACATCAGATGCAGCTGAAAAATTTATATCATCCAGCTTATATGCCTTAGTAAAGAACTGTGGTTTTGATTCGATAATACCATCATCATATATGCTGTAATATGGTATAGTCTCTTGTGCTGTTCTTGGCTTTGGTTCTTTCGCCTTTTTAGGGCTTTTTTTGATATTAACAAAACTCATTATTCCAATCTCCCTTTTACATTCTTAGTCATTTTCTTGTATTCTTTTAGTTCCTTCTCAGTAAAGTCCGGCAATCTATGCATGTTGTATTCAACTTCGTATGCATTGATCTTGTAATATGGTCTCTTTTTATTGAACATATTACTGATAACTATTACTAAAAATTTTTCCATTGGTATACCGTATGGTTTTTTAAAGCCACAAAAGAATATCGGTACTCCAAATATCGCTCCTACAATGAGTGAAAATACATCTATAAATACTGTTCGTAATAAAAAATAAATCGAAACAGATACTACTCCACCAAGTACCAAACAAATAAGTTCTCTTAATTTGAAAGGCCCCATAAATTTTGGTTCGTAGGAGTCAATATCTCTTATCATTTCTCGCTCTATTGACATAATATTTCCTTGCCTTTCTTTAGATTCCAAATACATCACTAGTTAACTGTGATGATTTTGCCATTAGCCCTATAGTGGTTATAGGTAAGATAAATCTCGCTACTAAAGCATCACCCGTTCCCGAGGCTGCTTCCATGATTGAACTACTTGCCATTTGTGATATAACCAGAATTAAAACTAATACTCCACCTTGTAATACTACTCCTAAGTATTTCTTCATAAATCGTACTGCTGGGGAAGACATTATTCCTCCAGAAGAGAAGAAATCGCTTATAGCTATTGGTGCGAATATTGTGTATAAAAGAAGCTGTATAGTTCTTCCGGCTAGGAAAGCTATGCTAATAGCATTTAAAAATGCATATGCTGTTCCACCAGCTTTTAGTGATTTTGTTTTGTCTTTTATATCACCTATAGAAAATGGTGCACTTGCATATGTAGCTGTTACTTTACTTTGTGCTGCAGAATTATTCTCTAAGATTTCAGATTTAATCTCTTTCTTTAATAAACCAGATTGAATACCAGTCTTATCTGGAGATGTATAATCTCGCATATGCTTATTGTCAATGATACTTTTATCGCCAATCTCAACAAGGTTACTCCAACCATATCCATTAAATTCTTGTTTTAAGAGATCATTATTGAGTCGTAAGAATCCTACTCCTACCGAATCACCATTTTTATTTCGATTAACTAGTAAAGGATATTCTGGATATTTGCCATCTTTTCTTTCCTTGCCAGTTGCTTTCCGTTTATAACTTTTTAGGGTTGAATATTCATAATCATTTCCACTACCATATTTAGCCCCTATATTTGAGTATAATACTATTTTCTCATTTGATTGGTCTGGGTTCGTAAAGCCATTTAATGCCATTTTACTTATTCCATAACCCACTTGATTTAATCCCGTAAATAGATTAAATCCTTCTATGATAAACACCATTGCCGTGATAAACTCGATTGCCGATCGGACTAACATGTGTTGCGTTAACTGATCTTTGGTTAACTTATCTATTAAGGCAAATAACCACCACATAACCGTTAATCCTACACCTACTACTGCTAATGCTTTATATGCAGGCTCACATTTTTGCCATGCACTAGATAGTGGTCCGTTCATGACATCCATATATTTTAATGCTGTAGCATATGTATCTGGGCTAGACACCTTTACATATTCATGTGAAAATTCGGCTAGTCGGTAGGCTCTTTGACAATTTAATCCAGAGCCATTAGTTATACTAGACATGGAGTTTTCATTCATTTGTTCAAATAATGAACTAAACCATTCTACTATCTTCATTAAAAATACCTACTTCCTTATAAAATAAGGCTCCGATAATCAATAGATACCAGAGCCTTATTCCTATTTTTCTTAGCTAATATACTGTGATGCTCCACCACCTACAGCATTGAAGAATGTCTTGATTACCTGTAAAATAGCAATAAGGATAATCGCAATTCCTACGTTTACTGCATTCTGCTTTGCTCTTTCACCGTTCTGTTCGTTCATTGCGGAGAACCACTGTACAATAGACATAATTCCATATACTGCTCCGACACCCTGGACGATCATAACTGCGTAGTTTACTACTACCTTGATTCCACCTTTGATGTTAGGATCATCTGCACATACTTGCATTACTCTTAACAATGGTGTACTCAGAACTGCTGTTTCAGCCATTACTTCAAGTTCAAGCTTCTTATCAGCAATTCGGTCTTTAATTTTTGTTAAAGCTTTCATGTTGTTCCTCTTTTCTTTTTCTCTGTTGCTGAGTTTCGTGCTTACTAGCACATATATATTATGACTACTTTTTTGCCATTTTTATCACTACTGCGCAGGAGTAGGTATCGCATCCTTTTCCTGGATTCCATTTACAGGAGATTCTATAATTTTGTCGTTATGTTTTATTTCAGTAAACATTGTTTTCATACCATCGTATGCTTGTTTACCGAAATCAGTTTTAGTAAATACAAAAAATCCGACTAAGAATACTACTGCTCCTACAAATAGTGTTTTGGCTAATTCTATTGCCCAACCATAATTTTTAGCTTTCTTTATAGGCGTTTCTGTATATTCGATTTTTGGTGGGATATATGATTCTTTTGGCGGTTCCTTTTTCTTGTCTTTAAGGTTTTCGCTCAGTTCTTTGATAGCATCTACTACTTCATTATTAGATGTATTATCGTTTTTTCTTCTTTTCTTTTTATTTCCAGAAAAGCTTTTACCCATCACCATTTCGTATCTGTCTTTTAATACTTCTTTTAAATCGGCATCTGGGCAAGTAAATTCCTGGTTATCAATGTTTACGTATATTACTCCACCAGTTTTATCAGAGTCTTCTACATAATCGTATACGACTCCTTCTTCAATTAATGCAGCTAAGACTCTTGTATATAAAGCATTTACTTCGTCTATTTTTTCAATAGGCTCATTCTTATTTATACAATCATCTTCCGTCTGCTTTTTTAGTATCATGAGATTTTTTAAAATCATCATGTAATAATGCTTTTTTTCATATAGAAGATTATTGACTGTCCCAGTCTTATTCGCTATCTCCTGCATAGATCTCAAACCTCTCAAGAATCAAATCATCTCTTTTGATCTTCTTATTATCGTCTCGCTCCTTAAACTTTGTCTGGATACTGCAAAAAGCTACAATATCATTTCCTTCTTTTAATTCGTTTGTCTTATAAAAATCGCTGTCAGCGTTATAGATTGTTACTTTGACAGTATTTTCCTTACAAGATACAGTTAAGGTCTTGATATTATCAGTTAGTTCATTAATAGCTACAATCTGTCCAGATACCTTAACTGTGTTTTCAAATGCCTTATCAGTAGCAGGAGACTCTAAAAGGCTCTTTGCTTTCTTGATCTGATATCCACTGAATTCCTGACTGATCTTAAAAGAATTGTTATCATTGTTTTTAATCTTGATAGTTTCAATAGAACCTAGAATTTCAACTCGGTCCTTCTTCTCAAACTTTTCAGCTTCTTTTGCGTTCTCGCCAGTAAATACAACTGTAGGGAAATTAGGTACCTTCTTTGTTTTGGTGTATACCTGCATTACTACAATTCCTGGCATCTTTTTGATGTTAGTGATTTTTCCTTTAATCACTCCCATATTCTCGTTCTTAACTCTACTCATTTTTCTTTTCCTCTCTTTAATTTGATTAGTTTAATAAAAAATTTGGTAATAATATAATGAAAAGCACTGCCATAATAAGTAGATATAATTTATCTTTAGTATCTACCTCTATATAGGTGCCATCATTTACGGGTAAATATCCTATAGGAATTCCTTCTAAACGGTCATATACGTTTATTATTTGCCCTCTTTTAGTCTTTAGGGCATTTATAGGTGAATTCCCAAACAAACGTCTTCTGGTTAAGAAGATGTGGCCTTTTACCTCACCAGGAGGTAACGTATAGCCTTTTATTTGCTCAGCTTTTAAAAACGTTACCCCTCTTTTGGTTTGGGTAATAAATTTATAATCATCTTCGTCATAGCCATATTTGAAGAAATCTTCTTTAAAATTAGAATTTTCTTCTAAATATGTATTCAATAAAATTGATTTTCTCTTCTCTCTTTTTCTCATAGCTCACCTTTTAATTATCAACTCGTGTACCATCTTCATAGATTCTGAATGTGCTTGTAGATAAATCACAGTCACTATAATTATTAGTGTTCTTTAAGATGATTCGATAAAGTCCTACATCTAATCCCTCTAAAGTAATAGTCTTATTTACATTTTCCTTTAAAGTTTTTATCTTTTTAGGCTTATCAATTGTTCCATCTTCTTTTATCTTCGCATAGTAAAGAGTTGGTTTCTTCTTATTGTCTGGATCTCTCTTTGCTCCAATAGCGACTTTGATGGATACTTTATCAAATGCTTCATCATCACTAGTTATATTTACATCTCTATAAAGAGTAGATGTTTTATCCTGTACAGAATCGTAATCGCTATATTCAACGTCTGGAGCATCTTCATCTTTCTTTGCAGGGTTAAATGTTTCTTCGCCCTTATCGTCATACTGGATAATAGATTCGTTTTTATTCTTTTCACCGTCTTCTGGATTTACATATTTAAAGATTCCGAAATCATTTATAGAATAATATCCGGTCTTTAAATACTCTGGGAGCTTAATCTTCATTACTCCGTCTTTTACGAATTCATATCCTTCACATTCGAAGGTACTCTTTTCCATTGATGAGAAAATTCTAGTATCTGCCTGTACTTTCTTTACATATCGTTTAGTTCCGATATATACTTCCATTTCATACCAGGAGTTTCTCTTTAGACCTTTTATAGTTCCACTTTTTGATACATCATCTTTAGTGATGTTCTGTTTTCCTAGTTTTGCTATAGATACTGCAGGCGGTTCATCAGCATCAGATTCAAAAGCTCCTTTAGCAAAACTCATAGTAGAACCGTTCTTAATTCCGCATCCGTCCTGCGCTTTAACTATGTACTGATCGATATTGTCGATATTTCGATACAGTCCATAAATTCCAACACTCACTCCGTGATCATAGAAATGTTCTAGTGTTAGTTTATCTGGCAATTTTTCCTGGGATTTGAATATTAGTTCATCTCCCTTTCTCAATGTTGGTATTTTGTCGTCATTTTTAGCTAACATCCAAAATATTCTTTTACCACTTCCGATATCAGTTGTACTTCCAGTTACAGCTCCTTCTTTGTATACTGGAGTGAAAATTTTATTTTTATAATTCTTGAATTTAGATGTATCTACAGAAATATCTGAAGCTAAATCTTTTTGCTTGGAATCATGCCATACATAATAAGCTTTATCCATTAATTCATTTGAATCATTAGTAGCAAATGAATCATCCGTTTTTAACTTTTCTGTTTCAGCATTCTTACTATTTCGTATAATAGAACATCCACTCAAGGTTCCGAGTAACAACGGGATAACTAATAACCCGCAAAGTTTTCGTTTATTCATAAAATTATTCAGGTGCGGAAACCCACTACCTTTAGGTGGTGGGAGGAGCACCGTCCTCCTTTCGTTATGATATAGAATCTTGTCTCTCTGTTAAAAACAGTTTTGGCTTTTCTACCAACTGTATTCTCTCGTAACGTAGTGCTAACGAATTTCTGCTGTTGCACTTAGGCTAGTCAACTTTGGGCTTCTGCAAGCCCATTCCCTTTAGGGAATGGGTAGTTGACATGAAACACCTCTAATTTAACCTGATCATGCCCTCTACATCATTAGGGTTTATATCTTCCTCGCTATCAAATTTCTTAATATGATTTAATGCCATGTTTAGCTGAGCATATTCAGCGCTTTCTGGCTGCTGATCTAAGAATATGAGTGCATTTATTTGTGATTGATATATAGCGTCTTCTTTTTCTTCGTTATTATTAGCTAAAAAGTACGCCATTTCTTTTGCATCTTGGTTCTCAAGAGTATTTACGCACTCTAATATCTTTACCCATTTAGGAATTAAATTAATTGCATCCTGGATAAAAATTCGATATCTACTAAATGACTCTTCTAATTCAGCATTAGATAAATTTTCATTAAGAGTTTTGATCTGGATAGTTACGCCATTTTTATTCGCTTCATTTAATGGAATCGAAAGCTCTAATGGTTCTACAGAATGAATCTTGCTTTCTTTTCCATCTTCATCCTTTAATACAAATTCTAATCGCAATTTTGAAGTGTCTTTATTACAGTACACTCTTAATATATTTCCAAATTCATCATCGTATCGGCAAACGCCTTTATCTAAAAATAGATTCTTCTTTAAAACTAACATTCTTTCCTCCAATTTTTGGTTGCGTATATTTTTGATATGTTGTTTAGAAATCTTTCTATATTAATTATGACAGACTGCCAAATCTACATTTGGGCATTATAAAAGCCTGTGCAAGTGGTTAACTTGCAACAGGCCCTTTATTAATATGCTTAATACACTCCTAAGTCTCCGAAGTTTCCCATGAAGGCTAGGAAGAATACTACCATGTCTATCATTAGTTTAGCTCCACCAAATATTTGTGGAGATAAGAATAACATGTACATACCGGCTATTGAGTTTTCATTAGCTAATCGCTCGGCTTTGTCTAACATTAAGTTATTTCGATTAATAATGTCTCGTATCTGCTGATTAACATCTCCACCAGATCCATTAGATATTGCATAGAACAACTTCATAGATGATGTTATTTCAGGCATATCAAAGAATTTCATGAATTCTATATATGGAAGTGATGCGTTAGGGTTTTCAGTTAAAGCATTACTTAACTTGATAAGTTCTGGCTTTAATACCTCTCCAGCAGAATTAATACTCTTATACAATGCTACCTGTACGTTATTTGACTGCATAAGAAGTGCCATTTCCATTAGCCATCTAGGGAACTGGATAGTAATTTCTTTCTTTAAGAGCTTTAATCTCTTTGCGTATACAATCTTATGTCTTAATAGAATGAATACAGCGAAGAATGCAGCTAATACTAAAGCAAACCATTCAGCAGTATAAAAAGCTAATAATACTAAAATAATGGGAATTACTAGCATCTTTAAACTCTTCATAAATTCCGTTTTAGCATCATAGTTCATTATATACTTATAGTATCGTCTTACTTCGTTAGGGTTCATATTCTCTGTTCCTTTTAACCAGGATACAGAAATACTTTTATCTGTAAGGTAATATATAAACAAACTAGCTATGAATAATAAAGTAGATGTAACCTGTGTCAGAACCAAGTTCGAGATATTTACCTGGGATGGTAATATTCTCTCCATGATGATACAGATGAGATATGATGTAATGATTGACATCATAATTGTCGTTTTCTTCTGTTTCTTTTCCTTCTGGAAGTCAAGTGTTCTGTCTACCCATTTAGTTCTATCAACAAGAAGAAGTTCAATAGTATCATCTACATCTCCTCCTCGTCTTTCAGCTTCAATTAGTACCTTATGTGCCTGCTTCATCTTGTTACAATCATATTCTTTTTCGATATGATCAAGTGCAACTTCGATATTCTTATCTGTTACTAACTGCTCTGCTTCTCGGATTAACTTTCCCATTGGCCCATTTGCAAATAATGGTTCTACTTCCTTTAGAGATGTTAGTATTTTCTTATTTCCTCTGAATGAATAAAGCATTTGTTCTATATACTGAGATACATCAGAGAACTTCTGCTGTTCAAATCTCTGCTTATATGCATTCATTATAATGGCTGGTAAGAATATAAATCCGGCCATTAGAGTAATAGACATAAATGGTGGTGTTAGCTTAAACATGAATCCAGCTACTACAGTTAAGAAGAAATATACAAGGAAAATTATAAGGATACTTTTTACGGATATCTCATATCCATAAGTCTTTACCTCTGAACTTATATTCTTCCAACTCATATAGTGGATTAAGCTTTGTATCTTTTTCTTTAGCTTTTCCATATGTGGATCCTTTCTGATTACTTCTGGCTTTTATATGCCATAATCTTTTCCTCTATTGAATTTTCATCTTGTATTAGTTCTGGTTCAAGGGCAGCCATTTTTATATTTTCATTATTATTCTCATCTGAATTATTCTTGTTTGGTTCAGTATCATTAGCCTTTACAACATCAGTAGCTTTTAAATTAAGCTTATCTCCCCAAATAGCTGCAGCTTTTTCTTTGTCCATTTTATCTTTCTTTGTTTCTTTATAGCCCTGCTCTATTAAGTTTTCTTTTACAAGCTCATTTTCAAATGGATTTGTAATCTGGGCATTCTTGAATTTCTTCTTTATCTTTGAAGGAATTACTGTTCGATAGAATTCTCCATCATCTAATAACAGATAACATTTATTTTCCCCTTCATCATTTGAGAAGAATCCGATCTGATCGATATATCGTCTCTGTCCACCTTTTCCATCTGGTTTCATAGATACCATGATCGCTACATCTATGAATTCATATACGTTATTCTTGAATCGCTTCTCTACAATACTATCATCAATCATGTTTACCATTCGTTCTGGTACTTTTCTTACATCATCTGTATGTAGTGTAGTGATTCCGTTTACACCAGTAGTAAATCCCTGCATAAGATACTTAACTTCGTTTGCTCTTGTTTCAGCGATCATTATCCAGTCTGGATTCTGCTTTAGTGATGCTACAATTGCGTCTGAATATGTAATATCTTTATTAGTCTTCATTTCAATTACATCTGCAGTTGGATTCAAGGCTTTATAATGCCATTCAAGTACATCTTCAATAGTGATTACTCTTTCGAGATCAGGGATATACTTTGAAATAAATTTTGCAAGCTCTGTTTTTCCGGCTCCAGGGTTTCCACAAATAATTACATTCATATGTGCTTTTACGAAATTAGCAAGCAAACATAATACTGGTTCGCTTACATAAGCTTCTTCAAGAGCTTTACCTTCTTTGATTCGTTCTACTACAGGTGTCTTTCTGATACAGATAGATAATCCTGTCTGAGCAATAGATGGATGCACAGATGAAAAACGAAGATCTTTTGTTTCAGCTTCCAAGAATGGATTCTTCTGATTGAATTCCTGGGACTGGATATTTGCTACGTTCTGCGCAAGCTTTGTCATAGCTTCGATTGTTAATTTACTCTTATCGAAGTATTCTGGTGTATGTCCATCTTCGATTTCTTTTCCATTTGCATCGTATTTCGCTAACATATCCTCTCCGTCTTTAGCTTTCCAATGACGGTTATAGATATCTGTTAATACTAATTCTCCATTGTTATAGTCTACGTCAGTTATATCTGTATTCTGTACGTAACCTTTAATGGATTCGAAATCCTCTATAAACAACTGAAATCCAGCATGTGTTTCTGATGCCTGGACTCCTTCTTTCTGTTCGATCTTTTCTTTTATTGTGAATGCGTCATCTGAAAAAACGTTTTTATTATCAATCGTTTCTTCGGGTATTTTTTTATTGAACATATTTTTTCCTTTCTTTTAAAAAAGAGGCTCTAGTAATAGAGCCTCTATCTTTTTGCCTTTTTAGGGCTTTCTTACAGTTATTATGGGTTTGGTTTAGCATCTGGAGTATTGATACTTGAATTATTCTTCTGCTGGAGAGAATCTGTCTGTGTCTTGAAGTCACTTACGATTCCCTTCATATTTGCATCAATTGTTCCTCTCAAGGAAATTACAATTCCGATCAGAATAATACATGCTACTGCAGTGATAATCGTTGGTCCCCATTCACGTAAAAATGATACCATAAGTCTTTTCCTCCTAAGTTGAATAAAAAGTTTATATTAGCAAGGGCTTAATTGCTTTTAACAAAATCCCCATTGCTCTTTTAGTTTTTTGCGGTAATCTGGAGTAACAAGAAACATCAGAAAAATCTTGTTACTCCTTCTACCTTACCGAGTTAGTTTTGTTCGGAGCTTTGCTTTTGTTAGATAACTTGGACCTATCCTTCCTTATTATCTTCGCATTGCTCTTACTATTAAAAATATGACAGATAGATAAATCTGCTATATTTTATCGAAGCTTACACATACGAATTCTGTAAAAACTCTATTGTTTTTTCGTGGTAATTAGCATTCTCCGTCTTACTCATTAAATCGAACGCTTCTTCTCTAGTTAATGCGTCTCGATATGGTCTTGACGATGTTAATGCTTCATACACATCTATCGTATGCAGGATCTTTGCATATTCTAGTATCTTTTCCGTTTTCTTAAATTCAACCGGCATTAATGTTTCAGGATTTTCAGTATGATGATACAGTATGATGTATCGAACTTCTTCACTTATGTTCGTTTCATTTAATAGTTCAAAACTAAAATATGCATGGTAGTTAACTATCTTTCTTTCAAGATTAGTTAATCGTCCAGGTTTATTCAGAATGCTTTCTGATAGGTAATATTTTCCTACGTCATGGAATAATGCTGCGGTAGATAAAACCCCTTCATCTAAATTTAGGGTTTGTTCTAAAACCTTCGCTATGTTATACATTCTGATACTGTGTCTTCGGGTAATTAAGGGTAATCTCTCTACGAGTTCACTTTCCTTATCTCCCCACTGGTCAAAATTTTCCATCTATTTCTTAGCAGGATACCTCGATTTTTATAAGTCAAGAATCCCCTACGTCTCCTTTCTGTAAATTACTGATATGTTTATTGCTATAAGCCGGTACATACCAACCGTAATGCAGCCTTCGCCAATGTTATTATGAGGTTTTTGTAAGCAACACTGTTCCTACCCATCAGAACTGTTTAATCACTTACCTTAGAGCTACAGACTAGGCTGTACATCCGTAGGTAACTATACATGACAATGAAACTGCTAATGTTTCATTGTATATTCTCATATAACGTAGTCAGTTAAGACTTAGGCTAGTCAATTAAGGCTTTTACAAGCCTCCACTTCAATGATTATGAAATAATCGTAAGTGGTGGGTTATTGACATATAATTTCCTTTTAGTTTTTGTTTACATTTTTAATATGACAGATGTATATTTTTATATTTGGGCATGAAAAAAGACCGTTATTTTAAACGGTCTTTTATTAAAATATTAACTTCTATATGTTGCAGCAAAGAATCCTATTAAAATATTATCATCTCTCATCACCTCATAATTTGTTTCTTTGTAATAAGTGTCCTGTGTCAACCAATCGGTATATATTCGATAGATAATCCTGGCTATTTTAAAACTTCTTTCATCTACTGATAAGTCTTTATAAGTATTCGATGATCCAAATTCTTCGTTCCAAATCTTATCTACTAATTTCTCTGCTCGATCAGATTCAGACATATCAGTATCAAAAAGAAATAAATTAAGCAGTTTTCTTTTGCATCTTGTTTCGCTCATACCATTAAGTTTTAAATACACAGTGCTGGTCACTAATCCCATAGCTTCCTAACCTCCAATTCTTTTCCATGCTCCATTAAGTATGGTTTAATATCATGAATAAGCTTAACAGCGTTTTCTTCTAATAGATTTATGCTTGCAAATGCGATAGATTTTTCATCACAGCTTTCTAAAACAAGATAATATTCTCTCTTACAAGAAAATATTGTTGTTCTAATATTCTTATATCTAGGTTCTGTTTTGATGGTTTCGTTTATCGAAATTAAATCAAACAGGTTGCCTTTAAATATAAAGCGATGAACTTCTTTGTTATTGACACGAGTATTTACTTTTTCGTTTTTAATTTCTTCTTTTGTAGAAGAATTAAAATCTTTAGGCGAAAATGTATAGTCCATCTATTTTCCTTTCTATTTTAGGTTATTCTTACAATTCATCCGCAAGATATTCAAATTCACATCTTACTAGATTTTCTTTAGTGAATTCATAAGATGTATAACCCTGCTCTACTAATTTCGTATCAGTTAGTGGTGTATTAGCTTCATGGATCAGCTCTACATCTCTCTGTTCTAACATTTGATTACCTCTTTCGCAATCAAGATAAGAAAAAGCTAATTTGAAATAATTCTTTTCCAAGTCCTTAAGCTCCTCTTTCTTACCTAACTCAATTAGAGCAATCTTTGCCCAAATGCCAAAATAAGTTAGATTACAGATAAATGCGTTTCTTCCAGTTCCAGAAAAACCAAGTTCGCTATATGAATAATCATCTTCATCTTCTAGGTTTAATGCAAAGCTATATTCACCAATTTCCTGCGTATCTTTTATAATTGTCCAGAATTTCTTTAGATCCATAGTTGTCTTAACTTCTACTTCTCCATAACAATCAGATAGATTTGCCATTTTATTTTCTCCTTCTTTTTGCTTCTACTTTTTCTTTATAATCTCCAAAGCTTACTCGTAGTCTTTTTGTCAGCTTATTTGCTATATAGACTACAATTCCCTTGCAGCCATTCTCTTTTAGCTTCTTTTTCAGTTCATCAAGTCCATAACCACATTCATTACGAGACAAATTCCTCGTCTTATCCCAGGCTTCTCTCTTACTATTAGCTATCATAGTGATACTATTTATCTCTTTCGTTTCTTTGTCCTCAAAATCAATTGCATATAACATGTTTTTCTCCTTTTAAATTTAGATACTTACATTGAAAGCATTATTACTGACTGCTTAATATGTTCAATACAATTACTGTAGTAGCATTTATTAGGGTTTAATCTACTTACTCTTATTTTCGTTTTTGCTCCCATATCATTAATTGATGATAAAGAGTCTCTTACCTCTTCAATATATGTTTTGTCTTTTACGGTATATTTCATCACAGGGTAATAAAGCGAATATGAATAAGTGTTCCCATCTACATTTTCTCCAGAATGGTCTTCTCTCTTAACTTCAACAAGTTCAGCTTCTGTCTTATGTGTAGTGAACAGTCTTATAAAATGCATTATTCCTAAAAATATGCTAGTAAGAATCTGTGCAGGGAATGCCATACAAAGTATTGCTGCAATAATTATCATTACTATTATCATTTGTTTTCTCCTTTCAAACTTTAAAATTCTAGTATTAATATGAATGAAAAATACAAAAAAATACCCAGGAGCTTCGCTCCCAGGTATTTATGTTTGATTAAAAACATAACCATTCATCCGCTATCTCATAAATAGCTTCTTTTAAGTCTTCTATGAATTCTCTCATCTGTTCTTAATTTCCTTTTTCTTTTCTTCCCACTTTCTTTCCTGCTCTTCGGTCATTACTACACAGTATGTTCCGACTTGTGATCTTAAAACATCAGAACCAACTACCTCTGCACATACCGTAGCAAGTTTTAGTGTGGGGAATGATGTTATTGTTATCATTATTCTTCCTCATAATCTACATATATCTCTACGTAGATACCATCTTCATCAATTGCCTTTAAATAGATAACCGTATTCTCGTTATATTTAGCATCTATCGAGTCTTTACCGTTATATTTACCGATAATCTTTCCATTCTGATCTCCGAGTGTGATGTTTAGATTTTCATTTAATCCAAACAGCATTTCTAATGTAATTTCCATCTAAACCTCCTATAGACTATGAATCTTATCTGATGTATATTCTGATCCGAACAACATCTTCTGACATTCAACACAATATCCAGTCTTTATAAACTCCCTTTCTATAGGATTCAATTCTGGAAATACTCTCTGAATGAGTTCAGTACCGTTCATATATCTATCGTATTTTTCTATATCTACAGGCATTGAATTTGCTTTACCACATAGTGGGCAACGCTTTACTATTTTTTTCTCCATATTCTTTCTCCTTCTATGCTGCAGTTATCATCCAATCAAGTCCCAATGTTTCAGATGATAGCAAGGCCTTAAATTTAATCTCTATTTCTTCTTTTTCTTCTACACAAAATTCATACATACAATCTATAAAATATTCGGTACCAGAAATTGCATCTAGTGCCTGCTCTAGTAGTTCGTCTTCTATCTGAAGGAAAGCACTGGCATTTTTTCGGTTATATAATCCTGCTAAATAGAAAATTCTAAGATTAGGATTATATGTGTTGCAAACTTTATAGAGTTTTGTATTAATCTTGCCGGATCTGATTCCCTGGTCTAATACTTTTCTGGATATCTGATAACAGCCATGCATATTCTCACAGGAATCATCTTCGTCTACATATTCCTCTACAATATCTTCGGGAATATCGAATTCGAAATAGCAAATACAACTTTCTTTTGAGTTAGTTAGTGCTGCAGCTATCTGCGCTGATTCTACTGTTTCAATCAATACTTCATATTCATCTTCATCATCAGAATCATAGTTACTAGAAAAATCTTCTCCTTTTCGCATATACAACATATCTTCATCTGATACGTCCCAGATAGTTTTTACTTCGCCTAGGAAACTACCTTTTTCTTTTATCTTCATAGCATTCTCATATGCTGTTCCATGATAAAACTTCATTTTTGACTCTCCTTTCTGTCTTTAAAATTTCATTTAGAATATGAAAGATTTTTATATATAAAAACACCACCCTGCTCTCATAACGAGATTAGGATGGTGTTATTTTTGTAGTTATTCTTATTTACTTAATTCTTTAGGTTGCCAACAGTCCACTCTGTCACATCATTAGGTTCGTTACCAACAACGACACGAATAATGGCTGCATATGTTCCGTCATCAGAGATCTTAAAGAAGACATTTTCTCCTTCAATTTTTTCATTCTCTTCAAGTTCGATTCTTTTCTCTTCCTCAAACTGTCTTCTGAGTTCTGCTACAGCTTCTTCTTCTGTATCAAAGAGCCATACAGGAACTTCGGAATCAAAAGAGTAATGAACAACAAGGGGATATAAATCCCTCTTAGATATCTGTTTGGATTCATCGAAATCTTCTGGGAAGGTAACTCCAGCAGCATTATATAGGCAATCAAATATATCAAAGCCTATTTCATTGCCACAAGTATCTAAGCCACCGTCATCGCCAACAGCGACAAGTTTCCAGGCGTAATCTTCTTCATCTACATCTTCATCAAGTGTAGCGATAAATTCTTCATCGAATTTATTAAGAACGGCCATGAAACGTTGTTCATCCTTATACCAGTATGGCTCCCATTTCATATACCACTTGTAAATAGTTGTACCATCAGAAAGAGTCTTACGAGCCTGGGGATCAAAATTATCTCCTACTGTATCGCTTCTATGTTCTGACTTAATAAATTCATCAATCGCTTCTGTTACTTTTCTTCCAGTCTGAAGACCAATGTTGTACCACTGTCCCATATTTTCTATTCTCCTTTTCTTATTCTTCTACAAATTCTGGGAAGTCGATTAAGAGATTTTTATTCATCTCATCGAGTTCTTCTACTTCCTCTTTAGTGAATCCTACTTCCTCTGTCAAGTAATCGAAGAATTCTTCTTTACTCATCGGGGAAGCTTTACTAGATACAATCTCAAAGATCTTCTGTAGCGGATCATCTGCAATGTATGTAAACAAGATTTCCTCTGCAGTAAGATCTAATGTCTCATATGCTTTTACCGTGAGATTTTTAGCTAATCTCTCTTTTCTTTCTTTGTTTAAACCCATATATCTACCTCTTATTCTTTACTTGCCTTCTCTACTTTTTCAGATACTTCCTGCAAGTTATACCAGAGAAGAATCTCTACTGCCTTATCTAATCCAGCTTTAAATTCATCTGTACCAGAAATGTATGCGTACATTAAGTCTTCATACATGGTATGTGTTGTTGTTGCAGGATCTGTTAGTAGCTCTGACATTACTTCTGGAGCCTTATTACCTATTCGGTCCAAAAAGGCGTTTAATTCGCTTCGATCCATGTCTTTTATCTGTTTCATGTTATCTCCTTTCACTTTTTAAAAATTCATATAGAATATGAATGATTTTTAGATGATTTTTTAAGAGTAAATGGGAAGGTTAAATGGATTATTATTAAATGACTGCTTGGGAGTTTAGATTATGTAGGCAGCAGCTAAAATATTAATAATAAAAAAATACCCTAGCTTTATAGCTAAGGTATTTTATGATTACTTATTAGATTTAGATTATTCATTAGATTTTTCTTCTGATTCAGAATCTTTTTTACCAAATATCTTCTTCCATTCTTTAAATGCTGTATGGTAGATATCATCATCAAAGAGTAATGGTGACATAGTAAATCGGACCATATATGAGTCTTCATGTCCATATAATAGTTCATCCACATGCATTTTATCTTCCCAGAAACTTTTATAACACTCTGACTTTCTCCAATACTCTACCTGTTCATCTGTAGAAATGTCTTCTTCATCGAGCCAATCGTGTTTCTCTAACAGTTGTTCTTTTGTCATCGTTTTAAATGGTTCTGCGTATTCTGGAAAACCAAGATTGTCATAACACTCCCAGTCATAATCCTGATCACATGAGTTCTGATAATGCCACTCCATCGGGAATAGTGAGTTCATCTCTTTAATATAATCAGTTCCTACAATGCAAAACAATTTTAAAGATGGGTAATACACAAAACGGAATGTAAACATCTTTCTTAAAATATCAATGAGACTAGAAGCGCTTTCGATACGCTTTGGATCACGATACGTAAATGGAGTATTTTCTTTTATGTACTCTCTCATATTTTTACATGCAGCATCACAAAATGATTGTGCAATCGGATATATATCTTCCTGCTTCTCTACCTTTACCATTGACAGTGCTATATATTCGCTCATTTTTTCTCCTTTCAGGTCTTAGTATTTGTTATCTGTAATATGAATTATTTTTAGCGAGTTTTATATAGGCCTATATAGGCAAGGGCAAGAGAAAAGATATTTATATACGTATAGAATAATATCTTTATACAGATAGAGATACTGCTCTTATATAAGCAGGGGAATAACATTCTTATATAGGCAAGGAATAATATATCTATACAAGCAGATAATAATATTCTTATATAAATAAAGGATAATACGCCTACACCAGTAAGGATAATATGCTTATAAGGGTGAGAAATATCTTTTATTACCTATAATCTGGTATATATTGAATATCTTTAAATTTATTTTTGTTACATTTATTACCTATATACTGATAACAAAAGTAAATTATTTTTCTTTTAGCTTGGGAATTACTATTCTTTTAATTACCTTTATACTGGTATTAAACTTATGGAAAAATATATTTATAGTGGGGCGAAGATATTCTTTTTATTACCCATATACTGATAATATTTATTGGCATTTTAAGGATTTTCTTCTTCGTAAAGTGATTTTTTATTACCTATATATTGATAATTTATGTATTCGCTGCGTTTATTTATATTGCCCAGGAGACAGATATGTATGGGTGTGCGAGGATATATTAATAGACGTATGTGGGCGTATATGCTCTTTTAGGCCTGTATTAGCTTTATATGGGCCGGAATGGGTATTAAGTGGTGAACGGGTTAGATATTCTTTTGATAGGCGAATATAGATGATTTAGGGTGACTAGAAGTATTGTTGGAGGTGGGATAAGTATTATTAGGGTTGAGAAAAGTATTATTAGGGTTAGAACGGGTATATCTATGCATCTCAGGAGAAGTAATGGCTATGATGATGGCAGAAATAGTGGCTTATGGTTATATCATATTTATTCTCTTATTCATAACCGAAGGGTATTCGTTTTTAATCATATGAGAAGTAATATTTATGGAGAAGTGTATGATATACTACACTTCATTAAAGTGTAACACTTTTAATTTGTCATATTATATTTACAACGAATTAAATAGAAAAGAGGTAAATATTATGGCTAATACATTTGTTGTTAAAATAGAGAAGGCAAAATCCAACAGAACTAAATCTGTTGGAAGTATTGCACGAAGATATGAACATAATTTAAGGACTACTCATGTCCCTGCTAACGTAGATCCGGAGCTTTCATATCTTAACAGAACACTTATAGAACTCCCAAATGGGAAATCATATAGTGACGTATACGAGGAGGCTATAGCAGAATGTTATAAGAATGGTACTATGTCTGGGAAAATCAGAAAAGATGCAGTTCTAGCCTGCGAATGTGTAATCAATCTAAATATATCGAAAGATGAAAATATAGATTATGAAAAGTGGGCTAAAGACAGTACAGAATGGCTGAAAGAAACCTTTGGTGAAAATAACGTTAAATCAGCTGTTTTACATATGGACGAATCCACTGGTCCTCATATTCATGCTTTTATAGTGCCGATTAATGAAAAAGGCAGATTGAGTTACAAATCCTTTATTGATGGTAAGAAGGATTTATCTTCTTTACAAACCCAATATGCTGAAAAGGTAGGACACAAATACAATTTAGAGCGTGGACAAAAGTATTCTAATATAAAAGCCCAGACTATGTATCAATTTAAAAATGCTACTATAGGGAAGGCGCTTATTAAAGAAGAGGATTATAAGCCTAGAGAAGAAGAATTAACCAGAGATAATACTATTACTTATGATTATGTAGATCGTATTAAGGAAGTCGCCCAAACAGAACGATTCCAGCATTTAGATGAAATGAATAAGCTTATTCAAAAAAGTAGTGATGAACAAGCTATCCTTCGTCAGCAAATTGAAGAACTAAATTTACAGAATATGTTACTTCGCAATCAGCATGAAAAAGAACGTGAAGATAAAACTAAATTAAAATATATCCTAGAAAAAGACGATATATCATTTGCAGAAGCTATTAAAATGATAAAAAGCTTTAAGTACCTACAAAATGGATTAAAACTAAAAGAAAATGCTGAAATAAAAGAACAGGTTAATAACATTATAAAGTCAGAAAGAAATAAATCTAAAAACAAGGAAAAAGAAATTGACAAAAAATTAGGTCTTTAATAAAATAGCTTTATTATCAAAAAACAAAATAAAAGAAAGGTTATGAAGAAATGGAGAAAGTAGATTTACAATTAACTGTTTTTGATAATCATATTCATTTAGAAAATCTTGATACTACTAAAAAAATCATATTATTTAGACCACATACATATTCAATTGATATTTTCACTAAGGTAACGCCAGGAAAGAAATTTAGATACTTATATGATGTCACAGGGTCCGATATGGATATTTATGACGATGGATTAGTTGAATTATTTAAAATGAACAATATATCCTCGGAAACGTATTTATATTCAAACGATATAGGTATATATGTAATGGCTCTACCTAAAGAAAAAATCATAGCAAATTAAAACAAAAAAAAGAAAAAGCTAGGAGTTAATCTCCTAGCTTTTCTTTTATCTAAGTATTATTTAATATCTTACTTAATATCTTATGGGAATATAGTCCAAGAACCAATAAGCTCTGAATTTCTATTATATCCACCTGCTTGTGGGCAATATACCCAAGCTCTACCTCTATAAGAACCGATTGACCATCCTCTACCGAAGTTATCTCCAGTATTTGAACCATGTAGTTCCCCTACACCCGCATTTGCTCTAACTGCGTCAGAAGAAATTTGATATGGATGATATCCGCCCCTACTTGTAGCGGTTCCTGTATGAGCATTTGAAGATTTCCAATGAGCATAAAGTGTTATATTAGATGTCCAAGTATATTTATTTGTATTAGTAATCTTAGTACCACCACTTGCAGCGGTGTACCAACCATCAAATGTATAATCAGTTCTATACTGTGGCGTACAAAGTCTATCCCAGTAGCCTAAATCGTGTCCACCATATCCATGCCATACTTCTGTATCCCAATACTGAGTACCATTCCAGATACCAGATGAAGCCTTAGAAGCTGATGGTAAGGATAAGTTACTGCCATAACTAAATGTCTTTGTTGTAGTATTACAGCTACCGCCATTTGCGTTAAATGTAATAGTATAAGTATTTGCCTTAAAATTAGCAGTTAAATGAATATCTCCGAGTACATTTCTATTAATTACAGGATTAATAGTTGGTTTGTCAAATCCAGTTCCAGTCCATCCAGTAAATGTATATCCGGCTTTTGATACACTAGGAATTGTAAGCTTCTGTTCTTTATTATGAGCATCTGGAAGATTAACTCCTTGTGCAGCTTTTCCACCATTAAGGTTATAAGTAATCTTATAAGCTATTGGTTTCCATACAGCTGTCATAAATACATCATCATGACATGTTTTAAGAACAGTAAATGACATTATTCCATTATGTGATGTAAGAGAATTTGCTCTTATTCCTGCAGAAGCAAGTTGAGTATTGATCTCGTCTAATGTCTTACCTTCCCAGAAACTCTTATCGAAGGTATAATTGCCTACATTAAGTGACCATCCTTCGAATTCGTATCCTGGTCTATCTGGTAATACATTATATTCTTTCTCTTCACTATACTTAAATGTATCAATATCTTTAACAATTCTGTCTTGTGATAAATTACCGTCATTATCATATACAAAGTTATTATCATCTTCATTTACAATATAAGTTGCTTCTTCATAAACTGGACTAAATGTAATTGTAGCTCCGTCTGTAATAGTAAGTGACTTATTAATTTCTTTAGTGAATATCTCTCCAGTTGCATTATTCTTCCAACCAACAAGATTAAATCCAGGCTTAATTGTAAGCTGACTGAATTCTGTATCAGTTACTCCGAATGTATGTGCAATTAGAGGTTTTACTTCATCATACTTTATTTTAGCAGATAATGTCTTTGATAAGCCAGTAAGATTAATTGTATAAGTAATAGGTTTCCACTGTGCATATAAAGTAAATGTATCGTTATCAGTGTCACAAAGAGATTTAACTACCTCTCCACCCTTATAGAGTGGTTTATAATTAGCATTATCATCTTTGTACGAGTCTGCTTTAGTATCCCATCCAAGGAAGATATATCCTGGTCTGTTAAACATATTCGCAGATACAGTAATATTATCTGGATAATTAATATCATTTATTATCTTCTGTGTTGCATCTGTTCCAAAATTACTATCATATGCAAGATTATACTTATTAGCTACCCAAACAGCCTTCATTGTAAGCTTACCACCGTTTTGCTGCTCATAGAATTTATCATTAGCCAAATAAATCTTATTTGAATGAGAACTCTGCCAGCCATTAAATGTGTAACCTTTCTTTTCTGGTGTGTCTGCTAATGTTGTATAACCATCTGGTCCTATAACTGTATCAGTTACAGTTCCTTTACCGCCATCTAAATCATAAGTAAGTGTATAAGGATTATTTCTACCCCAGATAGCATAAAGGGTAATCTCATTAGATTCACTATCGTTATCTGCAAGGTTTTCTACTACTGCCATATCAGAATAGATTGGCTTACCGTTTGGTACATCACTCCATCCCATGAAGTGATATCCGTCTTTAGTATATTCGCATTTCTTGAGTGCAAATGAAACACCATTATGAGCAATAGAATTGTCCATATGTCCAGATGCATTTGATGGATCATATATGATTGTGTATGGTGCATTTAAGTCTTTCCATACTGCATATAATTCTACAGATTTAATAGTTTCATCATCAGGAGAAATATTAGCCTTTACCTTATTCTTATATTCAACCTTTCCATTAGGAGTTGTACTCCATCCAAGGAATTTATGGTTTTCTCTAGTATATTTATTTGCTGGTAATTGTGCTTTCTTTCCGTATTCGTACCATTTTTCGCTCATTACTCCATCACCGCCATTGGCATTGAAGTAAACAGCGTATTTGCTAGTATCCTTAATAAGGTTATCAAGACCGTCTTCGCTCTTATCCTTATATTTAATATTATCATTAGAATCTTTAGCATAAGCCCTAGATTTGACTAAGATATCATTATAGAAGTTTTTGAGTGAATCTTCTCTATCGAAGTTCTCTCGTTTCCATGTTCCATCTTCGTTTAATCTATACTTACCATTCTCAAAGTTAGTCATTGCATTCTTATCGATCCATTCCTGGCCATTTAAGATATCGTTCTTTCCAAGAGTAAATGCATACATACAATGCTTTAAATCTTCCGATTTAGTCTCTTTAGAGAAGAGTTTATCTTTGTTAGAATACAGTGCTTTTTCATCATTTAAGAATGATTCTAATACTTTTCTGTAATTATCGTTCCAGTACCATACTGAATAATCTTCAAGTCCACCTTTTGCATGTCCTTTTGATATAGGCTTCCATGTAGCCTTATCATCTTTCTTTGCATTAGGTGCTTTTGATGGATCATTCTTATCGTAATTATTCTTATCAATAAATCTTACATAATTCGCAGTAAATTGATCTTTTCCTGTAGTTTTATCTTTAGCTCTATTTCCGTCATTATCAGTCTCTCTTGTCTTGATAGGATCAGAACTATTTACCCAGACATCTACAGTCTTATCAGTTATATTTCCGGCCCAGTCTGTCGCTCTATAAGTTACAGATACTGAACCTCTTTCATCAATATTCTTAAATTCATTTACATTGTAATCAAGAATATATACTACATCATTATCAACTGGAGCATTATTTACACTATCTAAACATGTTGTTTTAAGTGCAGTTCCATCTAAATCATCACGAAGTTTGAATATATTGTAATATCCGTCTTCGTTATCATTTATTTCAGCATAATTATTATTGCCTTTTACAATAGCTTTAAATAAATCTTTTTTAGTAAGTGTCTTTGTTTTATCTGTAGTAATATACAAATTCTTTGAACTTGTGAATACTGGTGATTTATCCCAGATAGCATACACATTAATTACAGCACCATTCTTATATTCGCTACGATTTGATTTAATAATATTTTTTAATACTATAGCACTATCTGGTTTTCTCTTAATATTATTTGCTGCATCTGTTAAATCACTTCCAGATACGTTCAAATTTCTATTAATATTGATTCCATAACCATTATTTCTAGGCTTATTCTGGTTTTTATTTAGATCCCAACCAGTAAAAATATAATGATTATTGCTATCTTCTGGTTCAATAAAAATGTTCTTAATCTTATTAGCCTGGTCTTTAGTATAAGCACCCTTAGTTGGGGCATTTGTTGTTTGTCCAAGTGTATTCATTCCACACTTATCTCCAATATTTTCATACTGAATTGTTTGTGAAATATAATCATCTGGACGGTTATTATTATTATGATATCTTAATTCATAAGTATTAACTTCCCAAATAGCTATAAGATTTATACTTCCTTTAGTACCATTTGTAGGTAGACCAAGGGCTTTCCAAGAAGCTTCGTTAAATCCACCATTTCCGGCTAAAACTTTACCAGGATCTGCAAATTTATCATTTCTAGTAACATTTCTATTACCTTTGTTGATAGCCCAACCTTTAAAAGTATAACCTTCTCTAGTTGGAATTTGGTTAGAGATTTGGCATGGTTTTTCATATGAACCTGACTGGTTAGCAATTCTAGTTCCGCCATTAGAATCATAATTAATATTAAATTCCCAAGCTTTAGCTTTAAAATTAACTGGATTAGAACCAGGGATTATATGAACATTTTGATTATTTCCTTGTGTGTAACTATAACCAAAGGCAGGTATTGCACTCACTGATTGAGTTGTACCAGGGAAATACCAACCTTCTCCGCTTTTACTAATACAATGTTCTGCATTAATAGTCACGTATCCGTTAGGCAAACTAACAGCCTGGTCATACCATTCGTTATAATCTTTAGCAGAACCACCACCAAAACGACCTTTAAAGCCTAATCGAGCAGCATAATAATTAGCTTCATCTTTACTATTTGCGTCTGCATAATGTGAACCATTATATATAAACTCTACTTGATGAGCATTAATGTAAATTGTACAAGATGATAAACCATTACCATGAATATAATTATTTACTGCATTAATACCGCCAGGGCAATTTGCAGCAATATCACTATAATAATAACGATAATCATTATATCGAATACCATTTGACACATAATCTCGATATGCAACGTCAGGAAGTGTTGCTGTAAATACACCGTTAATACTAAAGTCTTTAGAATGTACTTGAAATCTTGTACTACCAGTAGCTGCATGAGATTCAGTATGGTGTTCAATTCCATTAGGTCCAACCGTATAAGCAACCTGTGGTCTTAATAAGTCTGGTATAGTAGGGAATGGTACAGAAGGCTCATCTTCTGAATCTTCGGTCTTAGCATTCTTAATAATATCTTTTACTCTATTCTCATCTGATAAAATAGCATTAATATTATCATTATCTATAAAACCATTTCCAAAATAAACATCCTTACCAGAGTCTCCTAAATCACTCGCAGCATTTTTAAGAATATCATTTACATAATAAACATTATTCTTTTTATCAATACCTAAGTTATTAATAGACTTTATTACGTTAGTTACTAATCCAGTAGCAAAACTTGTAGCATTAGATGTACCAGAATATCTAACATTGTGTTCAGTATCATCATAATCGCCATAAGTTGAGAAATCTACGTTAGCACCAAAGTTTGAATAAGATGCTCGTGATTTATCTACTATTGTGGCAGATATTGTAATTGCATCATTAATGTTAGCTGGACAATAATCTTTAGTATCACTAGAATAGTTTCCGGCTGCGGTAATTACAGGTATACCATTCTTTTTAGCTTTTTTAATACTATCCTTCAAAATAGATGAAGAACCTTTCATAGTAGAAGGGATACAAATAACATCTACTTTCTTTTCGATAGCATTTAGAATAGCTGTGTTAAGTAATGATACATTACTAATACCTTGTGAACCAAAGATCTTAATAGGGTAAATTTTAGTATTTTCGTTTCCTGTTTTTACGATATCTTCTGCCATCAAAGTTCCATGTCCATTAAAGTCCATATAGTTTTCATAGTCTTTTTCATCATAAGGAACGAAATTCTTAAAATCACTATTATAAGAAACTAATTTACCATCTAACAACTTATCTTTTGGATTTACACCAGTATCAATAAGAGCAACTATAACTTCATTACCATTTACTACATTTTCATTAGTAAGAGTATCTACTGTTTCAACATCTTTTTTTACTTCGGAACTATCATTAGTTGTCTTATCATTCGCATCAACAGATACAAGTGATAAGTCGTAATCAACTTTAAGCCCCATATCTTTGAATTTGTTATAGGCTGCTTCTGCTGATTCATTATTTTCATAAGTCAAAATATAAAAATCTGATCCAGCAGTTGTTTCTTTAGCTCCATAAGTATTATTTAATTTTGTTGCTTTAACTATGAGTCGCTTTGAAATTTCTGAAGAAGTTTTGATCGTGTTATTAAGCTCACTGGCTAATATAGTGTCTGTAGACTCCTTCGTGACTTCTTCTGAAGGAGGCCCTTGCGCTCTTGCATAAATTGGCGTATTAGTGAAAATCATCGCTAATGCCAGAACAAGAGATGTCACGTTCTTACATTTGGGCAAATGTAAGCTTTTGTAATGCCTAAAATTCATAGCAAAAGTCCTTTCTAAAAATATTTATTTGTACTATAAAAATATGACAGATTATCATATTTTGACGGATTTTTTATATAAAAAAAAGAGCAAGAAATTATCTTGCTCTTTTTAGGGGAGGAAATCACATGAATAAATACTAAGCAGCTACCACATGTTTATGGTCATAACCAGTAATAGTAACGTTATCCACGTTCGCATTAACGTATTTAGCTAGGCGATATTTGAAAACTTCAACAATATTCTCAAGAGAAACAGCGTATCTTTCATTGAAGTAATTAATAATATCCTCATGTTTAAGGATATCATCATCCTTCTTTGCAAAATACATGAATAAATAAGCGCCCTGCTTAAATACATCATCTGGCAAACTATCCATAAATTCCTTGAATTCCTTATCCGACATCTTTTTGTCTGGATTTGGATTGTCAGTAGTAAAGATATTCTTCATCTTATAGTAGCTTTTAAGAGAAATACATGCAGTTTTAGGTACTGAATCCTCACATTTTCTGTGTGTATAAGCATACATATTAGTGTATGCCCATAACTCCTCAACAGAATCAGTCTGCACATCCATACCAGCTTTTTTAGTTCTAATAAAAATCTCATTAGTATACTGTGTAAGATTTTTATAAGATTTTTTAGCAAGCTGAAGAGCTGCTTGACGAGATCCATGCTTTATAGGGAAACTGTGACAAATTCTCTTTGCAACATCTGTTGAGTTATAAGTACGAATTAACTCGTCTAACATACCTTTAAGAATAGTCCCGTTAGCTAATTCAACGTTCTCAAAAGACTTTGCATACTCATCATAGCCATAATAAGCCTGAGTCTTAACCAGATTGTGACGAAGTATATTCCCGTACAAGCCACATAAACCTCTATAAGCGAGAACTTTACTTCTACCACCTTCTAAGTATAGACTAGCATATCCTCTAGCTACAGTAGTCCTACCATATAGCTTAACAAGCTTCTTATAAGACTCTGGCATCTGAGTGGATAGAATAAACTTCTCCTTACGACCATTTACATGAATATAAACTACAAGATCCTCATATGTCAATGTACTAGTTCTTCCCATTTTAATTCTCCTTTCTTTCTGTCCTTTACAGAAAACAAAAAGTCAGGAGATAGGTAACTCCCGACTTTCATTAAATACGTTTCAATATTTATATGACAGATTTTTTTATCTTTTTAGTAGGGTGTTTAAAATTATATAATCCTACTTCTATAACACAATTTGCTTTGAATACAAGTAATTAGGAATATAAGAAGTAAAGAGGATAATGTAAAAAAATAGTTGAATAAAGCTATAACCTGTAATAGAAGTAAGCTGGTTAATGCTATATAACAAGACTCCATAAGAAGAATAAAATGAGTATATAGGTAATATAGAACCCTATGCCATAAATAATAGCA